>Ga0228535_1000154_pt1 | contig 224067 bp, 221 predicted proteins | sample SJ1metagenome_FD_168457 | JGI IMG/M metagenome (GOLD analysis project Ga0228535, IMG submission 168457) | Enriched culture of PCE-dechlorinating microbial communities from Ithaca, New York, USA - SJ1 | ecosystem: Engineered > Modeled > Simulated communities (microbial... > Unclassified... | reverse complement strand
TCGAGCTGCGATGAGGTAATTGATATAATCAACATCGGATGGCTGTTTCGTTACTGGCACGTATATTATTGGTGCTGTCAACATATATAGATCTTTCTATTATAAAAGTTAACTGCGTAACTCCTAAAAGAAAACCCGATAGGGATTGAAACTCTCTTGAAGGTGCGGGAACTCCGATGGATTCCGGTCACAATGGAAAAGAAAACCCGATAGGGATTGAAACTACGCCGGCACATTACCCGGCATTACAACTCGTACAGTCACAATGGAAAAGAAAACCCGATAGGGATTGAAACGGGCTTGAATCTCTCTCATCGTCAAACCGGGTGACCTGTCACAATGGAAAAGAAAACCCGATAGGGATTGAAACTAATATTTACCACTTGGATTAATGTCTAATATATTAGTCACAATGGAAAAGAAAACCCGATAGGGATTGAAACTATGACCGGGTGGTATGCCTGAAGACCGGAGACAAGTCACAATGGAAAAGAAAACCCGATAGGGATTGAAACTTTGAGAGACTGGTAATGACGGCTGATTATAGTCTGGTCACAATGGAAAAGAAAACCCGATAGGGATTGAAACCGCATATCTTGATTTCAAGGCAGGATACGATGTGAGTCACAATGGAAAAGAAAACCCGATAGGGATTGAAACTCAGCAACAGCAGCAGAAGCGGTTACGACTGGTGTGTCACAATGGAAAAGAAAACCCGATAGGGATTGAAACACAGATATGTGTAACGTGGGCGGCAGGAAAATGTGTGTCACAATGGAAAAGAAAACCCGATAGGGATTGAAACCTTCGTAACTGAGCATTGCACATACTCCCCTGATCAGTCACAATGGAAAAGAAAACCCGATAGGGATTGAAACATTGTTATGTTTGGACTGGTACTGAATGGGTAAATGGTCACAATGGAAAAGAAAACCCGATAGGGATTGAAACCAAAGTGTGCCAAAAGTTTGTCTAGCTTGGTATTCAGGTCACAATGGAAAAGAAAACCCGATAGGGATTGAAACTCCTCTCCGGGACGCTTTCGATGTCGGGGAACCGGGTCACAATGGAAAAGAAAACCCGATAGGGATTGAAACTTTTCAGAGTCGCTGAACATTGAAGGGTCTGACCCGTGTCACAATGGAAAAGAAAACCCGATAGGGATTGAAACGGTGGTATGTGCAGTTCGATACACAGACCCAAATGGGTCACAATGGAAAAGAAAACCCGATAGGGATTGAAACCAGTTCAGCCACAATGTTGCTCATGAGATCTACGTGTCACAATGGAAAAGAAAACCCGATAGGGATTGAAACTGAGTAACCCCGCTTCGTATGCCGGTGTTGCTACTGTCACAATGGAAAAGAAAACCCGATAGGGATTGAAACTTCTGCAGACGCCGCGGTTCTAACACCGGAATATGTCACAATGGAAAAGAAAACCCGATAGGGATTGAAACTCTGGCGCCCGCAAGGAGTTTGAGCGAAAGGCAGCAAGTCACAATGGAAAAGAAAACCCGATAGGGATTGAAACTCATCCCAGAACGTTATGAGATTTGCGCCTTCCGTTCGTCACAATGGAAAAGAAAACCCGATAGGGATTGAAACTTATATGAGCGAAGACCTTAAAGCCCTGAAAGAATGTCACAATGGAAAAGAAAACCCGATAGGGATTGAAACACATAAATCCACCATTGCTCACATTCCCAATATAAGTCACAATGGAAAAGAAAACCCGATAGGGATTGAAACAAGTTTTAGCCATTCAACCAGGCCCTTATGCCTGGTCACAATGGAAAAGAAAACCCGATAGGGATTGAAACCATAACTGTACCATAAAGCCCGCTCGCAAGGATTACGTCACAATGGAAAAGAAAACCCGATAGGGATTGAAACTCAGACAGCAATTACGACAGACCCCCAGAAATACTCGTCACAATGGAAAAGAAAACCCGATAGGGATTGAAACTGAGTTCCACTGGTCCGCTCATCACATGCCTGCCCAGTCACAATGGAAAAGAAAACCCGATAGGGATTGAAACAATGATGCGAGTATGTCAGTGAAAAACTTGGTAATTGTCACAATGGAAAAGAAAACCCGATAGGGATTGAAACTTTCACCGCCGGAGCAACGATAAAGGCCGGTCAGGTGTCACAATGGAAAAGAAAACCCGATAGGGATTGAAACCCGGGTCCGGATCCCATGAGCCCCCAGAGCCCCTCGAGTCACAATGGAAAAGAAAACCCGATAGGGATTGAAACTCTGCTGTGTGCTCACTCCCGGATCCCGCTCTCCGGTCACAATGGAAAAGAAAACCCGATAGGGATTGAAACGTCCATGGAAGCGGTTTCAGCGCATAAAGGTAAAAGTCACAATGGAAAAGAAAACCCGATAGGGATTGAAACATTTATAACTCAACAGATGATTTGTGATATACCGGGTCACAATGGAAAAGAAAACCCGATAGGGATTGAAACCATAATCTGACAAGCGGAGGCAGAGTTGCAGATGTTGTCACAATGGAAAAGAAAACCCGATAGGGATTGAAACTTGCCCGGCTCTTCGAAGTCGTGAGGATTCATAGTGTCACAATGGAAAAGAAAACCCGATAGGGATTGAAACACATGATCCTTTTTGACTGATGTGACCATGTACACTCGTCACAATGGAAAAGAAAACCCGATAGGGATTGAAACGTATACTTCCCCCAATGATGCAGGCCAAGACCCAAGTCACAATGGAAAAGAAAACCCGATAGGGATTGAAACTTAGTATGTGATGCAGCATTAAAGGAAATTAACAAGGTCACAATGGAAAAGAAAACCCGATAGGGATTGAAACCCGGAGTGATACCATGAAAATTGATGTGGAAACTCGTCACAATGGAAAAGAAAACCCGATAGGGATTGAAACAATAATGCTCCAACACCTAAGGGAACTTCAGTGATGTCACAATGGAAAAGAAAACCCGATAGGGATTGAAACCCAGAACGAGGTTGTATCCCTGTGAATAGATTTTTGTCACAATGGAAAAGAAAACCCGATAGGGATTGAAACTGCGTTTTCTTATAATCTTCATATAATCGCAACAAGTCACAATGGAAAAGAAAACCCGATAGGGATTGAAACCTAGATGGTTCAAATACAAACAACAGGAACAAAAAGGTCACAATGGAAAAGAAAACCCGATAGGGATTGAAACCTTATATATATGATCCAAGGGTGTTTCAATTCATCAAGTCACAATGGAAAAGAAAACCCGATAGGGATTGAAACCCCTTCTACGTAAATCTGGTTTGCCGTACTGCCTGATAGCCTTTCAATGTCCCATATCGGGAAGATATGCCCGAATTCCCTGTTCTGTACTTACAGAAGGAAGGAATAATCATTCTCCAGGTTATTGCTGAGTGTTTCTTTCAGATATTCGCTCTCTTTTCAGTTGATTTCTCCAAGAGATACATCATCTGCTAGATCTTTTGTCTAAAGAGAGATACATCTGTGGGTTTGTGGATGGTAATACATATGCTTATGAAAGAGTAATACTGATAACAAAGTTCAGGGGATAATACGGTGAAAAAATTCCGGATAGGGACCGACGATTTCAAAGAGTTTATTGAAGATGGGGGATACTTTGTAGATAAATCTCTCCTGATACGCGATATTATTGAAGGAAACAAAGTCACGCTCATCCCCCGCCCCCGTCGGTTTGGTAAAACCCTGAACATGACAATGCTCCGGTATTTCTTTGAACGATCAGAAGAGAGCCGGTCTTATCTCTTTAAAAACTGTGCCATTGCTGATTTTCCTCAATATATGCAGCATCAGGGGCAGTATCCGGTAATATATATCAGTTTAAAGGATCTGAAGCGTGATTCGTATGAGTACTTTATAGAAGCGGTTCGTATTAAAATTGGAAGTTTGTATAAGAATTTTGCTGAGGTTCAACCTGTTTTATCAGATGGGAGCAGGGAGAGATTTCATCGCATCATCATGGAAGAAGCTACGCTCAATGATCTCTATAGTAGCCTGAAAGATCTCATTACTCACTGCTATCAGTACTACAAAAAACCGGTTATCGTCCTCATTGATGAATACGACACCCCGATGATTGAGGCATTTTCACATGGATATTATGACAAAATGGCTGGGTTTATGCGTTCGTGGCTGGGGGAGGGTTTAAAGCCGGAATATGGTCAGGTGTTATTCCGGGCAGTCGTCACAGGTATTCTCCGGGTTGCAAAGGAGTCAATCTTCTCAGATTTGAATAATCTTGATGTTGCAAGCTCGCTTATGATAGGCCCGTATGCAGATAAATTCGGGTTTACCGAACCTGAACTCTCTCTCATCCTCTCCGCATTTCAGGCAGAAGACCATGCCGGGATCATCCGTGACTGGTATAACGGGTATTCATTTGGAGGTCACACTATCTACAACCCCTGGTCGGTCATCAGTTATATTCAGGCGATCCCCAATCCACCAGGACCCAAATGGCTGAATACCTCATCAAATGCGTTGGTATACGAAGAGCTTGAGGCAGGAGGCCTTGAGATAAAACGGGATCTTGAAGTGTTGCTTGCAGGAGAAGAACTGAGATACCCGATATCAGAGAATATCATCTTCACGGATATCGGGAGAAATCCAGTTAATATATGGAGTCTTTTGTATTATTCCGGGTATCTGAATGCAGAGGACCCACAGCCTGACCTTCGGGGCCGGTTACGCTATCGGCTGAGAATTCCGAATCGTGAAATCAGTTATGCATATGAGCATTTCATTGAATCCCTGTATCGAAATACAGATGGAGGACTTGACTTACTTCTCCATTGTTTCCTTGGGAAAAGACCGATCCTTCAGATTGGACCGGTTCTTCAGGATCTTACCCGTGATCTGGTGAGCATGTACGATCTTGCAAAACTGCCTGAAGCGGTATTTCATGCCTTTGTCCTTGGCCTTTTGGCGAATCTTCGGACTGTGTATGAGATCAGATCAAATGCAGAAGCAGGATTTGGACGGGCGGATATTCTCATGATCCCAAAGACCAGGGATTATCCAACTGCCTATGTTATTGAGTTTAAGACAACGGACGGACAGCAGAATACGGAGATCGTATCAGATGCCCTGAACCAGATACGAAACCAGGAGTATGAGGCAGCACTCTCCAATGCAGGGATTTCTGATGAACAGATTGTCCGACTTGCCATCATTCTGCAGGGAAAAGAGGTTCGGGTGGCAACCGGATACTATGCCGGGGTTATGAATGTTCAGCCAAAACGGCGGTATGTTCTCTGATCTTCAAGACCACGTTCTCCACGACACTCTCAAATGCCTCTCCTGAACAGTTGATACGGATGTCTGCGTACCGCTCATACAGAGGAATTCTCTGGTCATACATATCACGAAGGCTCTGACCCGGTTCCAACACTATTCCCCGTGTCGTGATATTTTTTAGTCTTTTGACCATCTCATCATACGAGATCTCCAGGTATATGATCATCCCGTCTGATGTGAGGTGTTTCATGGCCCGGCTCCTTAATACCACACTCCCCCCGGTCGATATCACCGCATGGCATTTATTGAGGGAGAGGATGCATTCCTCTTCAATTTCAAGAAATCTCTCCACTCCGTCGGTATTGATGATCTCCTGCAAAAGCCTTCCGGTCTTATCCTGGATGATGATATCGGTGTCGATAAAATGCATACCAAGGGTCTTTGCAAGGATTACTCCCAGAGTGCTCTTTCCTGCACCGGGCAGACCGATCAGGATAACATTGTTCATGAGACAGCGCCCTTCTCTCATATATGTATGGTCAGATATCAAGAGGGTTCCTTTAATAATTGAGTTGAGTGATACTGGCAGTCTTCAGGTATTGTGTGGTAGAGTTCTGATAGTAGGTTGCGAAATGAGAATTACCTATTAATTTTATCAGTTTCTCTCATAATCAAACAAATCATATTTTTGTGGGACTATATTATGGAAAAGAAAGATCTTCAGGCAAAAAATAATTTCATATGGTCTCTATTTGCTTGGATTTTCTAATTTTCAGAGCAAAATCAGCACTATCTACATCATATCCCCATGCACCTCGTAAAGATGATATCGATGAATTTTCAACTACTTTTATCAAAATTTCTTTATTTTTTACGTGCAATTCATCTTCCAGTTCCAGATGAAAATTATCAATGACTTTAGCCCGTATTATTGTCATTAGCTTACCTCCATTATACACTCTGCTTTATGGTGTGATAATTATCTACTAAAACCCTCCTGTGTAACTTACGTACGAACAAAAGAGTACTGATTCGATGTGATTGGCAGGGAAATGTGGAGCTCATGAAGTTCCTGGCGATACCTCCGGGGCCGGACCGGACCCCTCCTCAAGAAATATACTCGAATTCTTGTGCTGCTTGTATGTAGCTTTCGTTTGTCTCGTCCTCTGCGTTTTGCGTGTACTGCCAGTTCCAACACTGCTTTGGATTTACCTGAAACCCGAAGTACTGGAGCACCCTTTTCTGTGTTTCCAATGCGTTCTCCCCATTCCAGTTCTGTCCGATCACTATCAGCCCGGCTTTAATGCTGGCAACAATGTTCTCTTCTTTCAGGGTCGAGTGCATGTATTCAATCCAGGTGAGGCGTTCGATCAAATCCAGTGAGGTAGAATCTCTTGCCTTTTTTGTAAAACTCTTTGAGGTACTCCCGTGAGCAGAGGAACATGGAACTTTCGTACGGAACCAGCCGGATTCATATCCTATTATTATCGTCTCTTCCGGTAAGAAAGCCCCTGGAAAACGGCTATCTTTTCACCCTCATGATCATGGATCTCAACGATGTATGATCCAAGGGTGTGGTTTTTGGAGAATTCATGGGCTTTTGCGATAAGTTTCCCTGATTTTACCGCTTTCATATAGGTTATTGAGGTGTTGATAGCAACAGACGGGGTACCATCGGCATTGCTAGCAACGGCAAATGCAGCATCAGCAAGGGTATAAATAACCCCGCCATGGACGGTGCCATGAGTATTCAGGTGCTTTTCAGAGATCACGAGCGAAAGGGTTGCAGTATTTTTCGAGACCGACTCTAATTTTATTCCAAGTTCCTGTGAGAAGGGATCTGCATCAAGAAATGAAGAGATATGTTCCATACACCTCTTTTGATCTTAAGGGATATGGGAGTGTCGGTGTTTTCAGGTCTTAGGTAACCGGATCATCCTCTGACTGTGCCATAAACTTCCTTAAGGTCACGTTTGATCCTCTGGATGCATTCACCCTGATCTCATTCTCCCTCTCGTTCTGGCATTCCTGGGTCAGTCCTCTGCAAACGGAGAAGTATTAACTATCCTCCGTCTGACCCATTCACACCACTCATTTTTTCTCAGACTCAGAGAGGAAACGGTACTCATTTTCCGGAACGATAATCTCGAACCGTGCTCCCTTCCCCGGCTCTCCGCACTCACGAATGGAAAGGCCGGTGATCGACAGGATCTCTTTTGCCAGAAAGAGCCCGATTCCGGTATGTTTCCCATACCTTAACCCGAAGATATACCTTTTCTCATCGTCGGGAACCCCAACCCCGTCGTCCTGGCAGGTAATAATCAGCTGGTTCTCATCTTTGGTACAGAAACAGTGTATTTTCGTTATCGTTTCCCCATGACGGATGGCATTCTCTAAAAGGGTGGTAAAGACCTTTCTGATCACCGGATCTGCATAAATCTCACAATCCTCCGGGATGTCATTGATAATGGTAATGTCATCCGTATTTACCTCATCTTGAGCGGATTCGATAATTCTCCGGATATTCTGCCACCGGCTTTCAGCCGTGCCAAAATCCTCATACTCACGGGTAAAACTGGTGGTGGCGATAATCTGTTCACAGGTCTTCTTTGCTTTTGATACATATTCCCGAATCTCTGCGAGGTCTTCAGTCTCTGCTATCAGATCATGATATCCCATGATGACCGACAACTCATTGAAAATATCATGCCTGGTAAGACCGGTGAGGAGACGGACCTTCTGATTTGCTTCATGCAACGCTTCCTGCGTCTTATGAAGTTCGGTAATGTCTATCGTGTATCCGGCAAGGAGCGTTCTGTTCTGTTCAATGATGGGGAATTTTATCGTGATATAATGCTTATCATTCAAGCTCTCCCTTAATTTCAGAACCACTCCATCAGACACCACTTTCCAGTCATCTGCAGTAATCTTTGCGGCAAAATCCGGAGGAAAGAGTTCATCCATCGTATGACCCCCCATCCGGGATCCCGGAATTCCAACCATATCCTGGAAATTCTCACTGGCATAGAGCACCCGGCTTGTATCCTGAGTAACTTCCTTAATAAAGATGTAAATCGGGGAATGAAGCATGAACTGATGAAAGAGCTCATGTATCATCCGAAGTTTCTCTTCCGCTCTTTTCTGGTCTGTAATGTCTATTTCAATACCGTCCCAGAGGATTGATTCGTCCGAAAGAACATGAGGGACTGACCTGAGCAGGATCCAGTGAATCTGTCCGTCAGGGGTGCGTATTCGGATTTCATGAGAAAAGGATGTCCTTTTCCTGAATGCTTCATTTTCAGCATCAATCAAGCCCAGACGGTCATCGTCAACAATCTGATTATACAATACGTTCGGATCCTCGAGCACACTCGTTGCTGATACCTGATGAATCTGTTCTACTCCAGCGCTGATATACTGAAAGGACCGTGTATTATCCGGCTTTATGAGGAGCTGGTAGACAAGCCCGTTTGGCAGATTATCGCTCAGGAGGCGGATCTGCTCCTCCCGATCCCGGATCTTCGCTGACTGACGGGTCAGCATATCAATATGGGTTACCAGTTCTTCCTCAGATTTTGAAATCTTTGCATGGAGGGCGGTGAGTTCTTCGTTTTTCTTCCGAAGTTCACGCTCCACCTCTTTCACTCTGGTGATATCCTGAATGGTTCCAAAGACCTGATTTTTCGCCTGATCATACTCTGCAATTGAATGGATATCGATGATTTTGTTATCAGACGGGCGTTTTATCTGGAATTCAACATGATATGGTCTCTCCCCTGAAATGAGGTTGTTCATAGATTCATCAAGGAGTGACCGGTACTCAGGAAGTGGGATGGTCTGAACTTCAGCAATCGTCCATTCCTTATCTCCAAGCCCGTAAATCTTTTTTGCTCCTTCTGAAGCGGTTACTTTTCCTGTATTCAGATCAAATGACCAGTACCCAAGACCGGTAATCTCTTCGGCATGGCACAGCTGAGAAATACTTGTCTGTAATGCATTTTTTGCCTGTTTTCTGTCTACCGCCTGATAAATCATGTGGACAAGTTCAGCAAAAAGTGGTGCGGTATCATATCCTTTCTGAAGGTAAAAGTCTGCCCCGTTATTGAGAGCATCGATGACCACATCCTCTCTTCCCCTCCCGGTAAACAGTATAAACGGAATATCTCCGTAATTATTTCGGACATTTTTTAAGAATTCTATTCCGTTCATTCCGGGCATCTGGTAATCGGAGATGATAATATCATATGTGGCACCGGCTACCTTTTTGAGTGCATCTGTTGCAAGATTACTGGAGTCAATGGTAAAATCCTTCTGTTTTTCCAGATATATCCTGCACAGATCAACAAAATCCGGTTCATCATCGACATACAGGATGGATATCATATATTCTGATCACATAGTTCTGGTTTTCTGGATGGTTGTGGAACAGAGTATCGGGTGAGAAGCATCATCAATGGTGTTCATATCCATCATACTGCTTTTTTCGATACTGTGTGATGTATCATATCATGCACTATCATATAAAGCCATCCGATGAATTCACGCGTTCCGGCGTCCCTCATCAGGATTATCTGGTGTATTGGTCATGTTCATGGCAATCCCTGCATATCTGACAACATCATCGTCTTTGTCCCTCATAGGATATCCGCGGTCTCTGATATGTCTGATTTTTCTATCTGGTGTAATTTATCCGGGATATCAGAGAGATAGCTGATTATGCCCGGGTCGATGCTTTTCTATTTACTCACTGCCGATGCTCCTGTCCGGAAGGTGGAACAGATGGTTCAGTACGGCTGGGAATACTTTTTGGCAGATCTGGACCTTCCGGGCATTATTCGATGAACATGGGGCAGGAGCACCACATACCGAAAGATTATTTCATACATGCCGTGAATTATCCTTTAACAAGACTCCATCCTGTCCATGCCAGACCAATGCCAAACCCCCCCGGCTGCATCCATCACCGTTCTGCTGGTTGACGATGAATCGATCGTTCTGGATGCCACGAAGGCATATCTTACTTCAGGTTATGGATTTTTGGTGGATACCGCATGTTCTGGAAAAGAGGCACTGGCCTGTATTGCAGAGAAGCGGTATGATGCCGTCATCCTTGATTATGAGCTGGAAGGGATGAGCGGTCTTGAACTTATGCAGGCAATCAGAGAACAGGGGTATGATGGACCGATCATCATCTTCACCGGGAGAGGCCGGGAAGAGGTGGTTATCAGAGCATATGACCTCGGGGCTGACGGCTATGTGCAGAAAGGGGGCGATATCAGGTCCCAGTTTGCTGAACTGGTGCACAAGACCCTGACCGTGATTGAGAGGAGACGGGCAAAGGATGCTCATAAAAAAATTGTGGCCGAATATCAGGCATTATATGAGCATGCTCCGATTGCCTACTTCTCCCTCTCCCCTGGCGGCATCATCACCCGATGCAATAAAAAGGCAGAGATCCTTCTTGGCAAGGGGTGCAGAGAACTTACCGGGTCGTATTTTCCAGACCTCTTTGCCGGTATACCAGGAGAGAAGGAGCGGGTATTGAGCCTGCTTATGGCAGCATGTGAGCATCAGGAGATTGAAGGTGAGGAGTTTTGTATTCTTCTGCCGGATGGGGCACAGATTACTGTCTCTGTCTCTGTATCCGTGGCCCGTGATACAACCGGCACCGTCTCTCTGATCCATGCGGTCCTGATCGATCTCACCGATCAGAAAGCACGAGAGCGCCACCATGCTGAACAACACCGGTTTTTAGAGCGGCTTATTGAGACAATACCCGGGCCTGTGTTCTTTAAGGATAAGAATGGCCGTTATACCGGGTGTAATGCTGCATTTGAGTCATATATCGGCCTTTCAAAAGAGAAGATCATCGGAACGACGGTGCATGATCTCTGGCCTGCCCCTCTTGCGGTCATCTATGATGCAAAGGACAAAGAACTCTTTGAGAATCCTGGGATTCAACAGTATGAGTCACAGGTTGCCCATGCTGACGGGAGCTTGCATGATGTCGTCTTCTATAAAGCCACCATCCCGGATGAGAAGGGAGAGCCGGATGGGATCGTCGGGGTGATCCTGGATATCACGACCCGAAAGCAGGCTGAGCGTGACCTGTATGATACACACCGCCTGATTGAGTCGATGATAGATGGGATACCAGATATGGTCGGGGTTCAGGTGCCGGATCTCTCCATCATCAGGTTCAACAGGGCCGGGTACGAGATGCTTGGGATGAGAGAGGATGAGGTTATCGGCAGGAAGTGCTATGAACTTATTGGGCGGTCTGGTCCCTGTGAGCCCTGTGCTTCGCGTGCAGCCCTGGCATCAAAGAAGATAGAGACGGCTGAGCGGTATGTTCCCGAGTTGTCTCGGTATTTTGCCTGCACGGCAACCCCCGTCCTGGATGAGAATGGAGAGGTACGGCTCATTATTGAGCTGGTCCATGATATGACCGATCAGAAGTATGCTGAAAATGCCCTGAGACAGGCAAACCGGCAGTTACGTCTCCTCACTGAAGTGACGAGGCATGATATCCTCAATAATGTCAATGCCATGCAGCTCTTTCTTGACCTGGTGAAGATAAAATCAGATACCGCCCATATCGGTGAAGAACTGGATGCACTCGATCGACTTATTGCCCGTATTCAGGCAGATATTGAGTTTACCAGGGTATATCAGGACCTCGGATCCCATCTGCCCCGGTGGCAGCGACTTGCAGATTGTGTTGCTGAGTGTACGATACCGGATCATATCCATTTTGTCATCGCAGGAGGTGAATGGCAGGTATATGCCGATCCGCTCCTTCCAAAGGTTTTTGTGAACCTGGTTGATAATTCACTGCGACATGGCGGAGCGGTCAGCAGAATTTCCATAGCAGCAGAAGAGCAGGAGGAGGGACTTCTTGTCGTCTTTGAGGATGACGGGGTCGGGATCGCACCTGACGAGAAGGAACTCATATTTGAGCGGGGATATGGGAAGAATACCGGATTCGGACTTTTTTTTATTCAGGAGATACTGGGTATTACGCATATTCGCATCAAAGAGACCGGTACGGCCGGGCAGGGAGTGAGGTTTGAGATGTCCGTGCCAAAGGGTATGTATAAAAAAGATGAACCCGGTCAGTCAGGGGTGGGGCCATGACCGATATCTGGGATATCCATCTCACACGGCGTGCCCGCCTGATTGCTCATCGCAACCACGGTCCTTGCCCTGGGAGTGAGTGTTGTATCAGTCATGACAGGGTGGACCATTATCTTTCAAAACCTCTATTATCTTCCGATCATCATCGCCTGTGTATTCTATCTTCGACGAGAACATCACGCTGATGCAGACCTATCGGTTAGAGATAAGAGAAGAACCAGGAACTTGCAGTCGTATTTGAAGAACTTGCCGGAGAGAAAGAAGAGCTGAAACAGCAGGTTGAAGAACTCTCCTCTGCGCAGGAAGAGATTGAAAAGCTTGCCATTCTCAATGATGGTATACGAAACCCGCTCACCATTATTACAATCATCGCCGAAGAAAGCGGGAATGAAGAGGTTATCAGAGGGATTGATGAGCAGATTCGGCGTATTGATGAGATGGTCACGCACCTTGATCAGGAGTGGGTCAGATCAGAGAAGATCCTCCTGTACTTACAGAAGCATACCGGTTTTTGTCTGAATGTTGACACATGTTTGGAGTTTTCAGAGTAGGAACGCTGTCTGACAGTCAGGGTACTCTCCGGTGAGGTCTTTACGGCCAGCGGTATACAAAACGCATATCAGTATCCTGAAAAACCATCAGAAAACTCTCAGTGATGGTCGCGTTTTGGGAGATATTCGCCATTGTGAATGGTGTCGGTCCTGATTCAGGGCACTGCCAGTAAGGCCGGTCATGCTGCAGCGGCCACAGAGGAGGCATCTGCGTCCATTGAGCAGATCATGTGGCTTTAGCCGATGTGAGTGGTATTGCTGATTCCATCACCGGAAAGAAGCATACATTCACGTTTTTGATCTGGGAGCGTTCCATCATTTGGGTCATATACTATAGGCCCCTCTGTATTATATGAGCCTGAAATCATGAACGCAATGAGAGAATGGAACTTCTGGTAGTCAGAAAGAAATCGGTATCTATACATAGAATCATTCCGAATAGGTGTATGTCGATACAATCCTGCCTGATAGACGAATGATTTGGGTATGCAGGTATCAGACCGGATGAAAGCGGATGTACACAACGATGACCGGTAGTAGCATACCTGACGGACAACAGCCCTCGTGGGTGCTTCTCGGTAGTAATGGTGATTTCAATGGATTGGCTTGATAATATTAAAATGGGACAAAAACTGGTCGGGAGTTTTCTGCTCCTTGCGATTCTGCTTGGGATCGTAGCCGTTGTCGGGTATGTGGAGATGAAGACCATCAATGACGGGATGACCGAGATGTACTATGACCGGGCTGTCCCGCTTGCAACGCTGGGAGATGTAGATGCAGATTTTCTGTACATCAGGGGAAATCTCTACAAATACCTCTCCATTCCTGACCAGCGTGCAAAGACAAAGAATGAGATAAATGAGTATTTTTCCAAAATTAATCAGAATATGGATACCTACCGGGCGACCTACCTTATTGACACCGAAAAGGAGGAACTTGCCCGTTTTGATGTCAACTGGGCCGAGTTTCAAAAGGTGGTGAAGGATACCCTGGCACAGATAGATGCAGGGAATGAAGCTGATGCAGCCAAATCACTCGCTGGCGGGGCTATGACGAAATCACGGGAAGCCACCGGATCCAATATTGATAATCTCAAGGCGATCAATGTTAAAAAGGCAGAGGAACTGAATATCAAGGGAGATGAGACATTCTCTGCGGCAACCCTGACCCTTGCCCTTATAGGTATTATCGCAGTCATTCTTGCCATCAGTCTTGGGTATACCATCTCCAGGAGTATTACCACCCCGCTCCAGAGGAGTGTTGTCATGATGCAGGAGCTGGGCGTCGGGCATCTTGGCATGCGACTTTCGTACCAGCGCAAGGATGAGATTGGTGATCTTGCCAGAGCCATCGATCAGTTCGCAGATATTCTCGTGAATAACCTCATTGCCATACTCAAACAGGTAAGTGTTGGTGATCTCTCAGCAATGCCTGTTCCTCAGGATGACAAGGATGAGATCGCTCCTGCGGTCATCCAGATGATTGGGTCACTTCGGGGTCTGATATCAGAGGCAAAAGCCCTTAGTCAAGCGGCTATTGATGGAAATCTCTCAGTTCGTGGCGATGCAGAGAGGTTCCAGGGTGGATACCGGGAGGTGATCCTGGGTATGAATGAGACAGTCGATGGGATCGTTATCCCGCTCAATGAGGCGATGCGGCTTGCCGGTTCGTATGCACGTGGTGATTTCACCGATCGGATACATGATCAGATCGTGATGAAAGGCGACTTTATCCGATTCAAAGAGGCACTCAATCAGATCGGTATCCAGGGAGGAGCGGCCATCAGTGGCGTAAAGACCGAGGTGGAGAACCTTTCTGCCGGAATGGAGGAGACGAATGCCAGTGCCGAAGAGGTTGCCAGCACTACAAGTCTGCTTGCCCAGAGTTCAAATGAGGTGAGTCAGCTTGCCGAACGAAGCGGGACTGGTATCAGGCAGATCCTGACCGCCATGGAGGATCTCTCAAATACCGTCAGTTCGGTTGCCGCAAAGGCTGAGCAGGCATCTATGATGGCACAGCAGACCGTGGATCTCACGGAGAAAGGAGTAAGCCTTGCCGGAGCGGCTGAGAAGGGGATGGAAGGGATCAGTTCATCGGTTGAGGAGACGAGCGGGATCATCACTGATATCACCGGCCAGATGGAAGAGATCGGCAAGATTGTGGATGTCATCACGGGCATCGCTGAACAGACCGGTCTTTTGGCATTAAATGCCGCAATCGAAGCTGCTCGTGCCGGTGAGGCAGGGATGGGTTTTGCGGTCGTCGCTGATGAGGTGAAATCTCTTGCCCTTGAGTCACAAAAGTCTGCGGAGAATATCGCATCCATCATCGGGAACCTGCAAAAGAAGACACAACAGGTCTCTCTATCCATGAAGAACTCATCGGTTGAGGTACAGGCAGGCAATGAGGCGGTGACCAGGACCCTTGCGATCTTTGATGAGATTGTGCAGGCGATCAACAGTGTGCATGCGAATATGACCGAGGTAGCCGGAGCAGCAGAAGAGCAGGCAGCAGCGGTCGAGGAGATCACGGCCAGTGTGAATGAGGTCGGGAATCTGGTTCAGCGGACCGCAAAAGAGGCGGTGGATTCGGCGGCAGCAACCGAAGAGGTGACGGCATCGATCGATCAGATCACACGGGCGATATCTGATGCTGCTGCTTCAGTCCAGCGGATAGCAGAGAATATGGGGATGTTTGTTACGTAAAATTTTAAACCTCCTTATTTTTTCTCTTTCTGTCCATCAGATCCCCTGTATCACGATACCGCCCAAGAAACCATCTCCAGAGCGGGATATATTCGATACCCTCTTCTTCTTTCTCGATGTCTTTTGTTATGAGAATACGCCTGCGGATATTCTCTGAAAAAACATCCTGAAACGAGGAAAGAGCCCTGATTTCACGTTCCGGTATATCATCGGTATAGGTTACGTTTATGGATGTCAGTGAATTATCCGTGTGCTTTATCACAAAATCCCTTTAATTAATGCTCTCTGATTATGCCTGTTTCCTGGGGTAATCCACTCCACCAGGGATTGAGCGAGATGAGGAGTTCGAATAATCTGTCAGGGTTTGTCATACTATGATACCCCCCTGTAATCCTCCACTTATTAAAAAAATGGTGGAGTATACTCACTCACTTCTGGTTAAACATATAAGAATGTAATCTTACATGAGATGTCCGATTGATCAATCATATTCGCTACTCTAATCGAACATATTGAAAAAGTGATAACCCACCGTCACATGACAATGAGAAAACTGAGTACCTGATATTCAGAAGAAAATAAAAAAATTTATAAAAAAATATTTATTTTTTGAATTCTTTGATCGGGCTGGGACCAAGTTCCTTGATAGTATTGGTGACATCTTCCATGACCATACCCCACTTTGCACCTTCGGATGCTGAGACAAAGGTCATACGGAAACGCCTGTCATCAAGACCGATGTTTCTGAGCAGGTTCTTGATCATGAACATACGCTTTGCGGCCTTGTAGTTTCCTTCAAGGTAGTGACAGTCACCAAAGTGACATCCGGAGACGAGAACACCATCTGCACCCTCAACAAATGCCTTGAGGATGAAGAGCATGTCAACACGTCCGGTACACATGACACGGATTGCCCGGACCGTTGGTGGATACTGGATACGTGCACCACCGGCAAGGTCAGCACCTGCATACGAACACCAGTTGCAGATGATAGCGAGAATCTGTGGTTTCCATTCGTCTGCCATTACTGTTCTCCTCCTGCAAAGAATGCATCAATCTGTGCTGCGATCTGCGGTGTGGTAAAGTGCTGCATCTTAATTGCCCCACCAGGACAGAATCCTCCACAGGTACCACAGCCTTTACACTTGGCTTCGGTAACAACCATAACGGTTCTGCCGTTCTTCTCACCAAGTGAGAGGGCTGAGTAGGGACAGAGGTTGACACACATTCCACAACCAGCACACAGTTCATCAATACACATGGCAAAGTACGGCTCAAGTTCGACTTCGCCCATATGAATCGGGATAGATGCTGCGGATGCTGCACCTTCTGCCTGTGCTACGGTGTCAGGAATATCTTTTGGACCCTGACAGACACCGGCGAGGAATACTCCTGCAGTCGTTGTACCACAGGGGTTTAACTTCGGGTGTGCTTCAAGCATCCATCCGTCCTGTGATGCAGATACACCGAACTTCTTCCGAAGATCGTTTACATCAAAGAGACTCCTATTACTGGCTTACCGCCTTGTTTCTGCCCTCTTGAGGTACCATAAAAAAGGGACAGAATTGGTAATGAAGATGTATATCGGTTTACCAATATCTGTCTATTCAGGAGAGCATAAAAGTTCTATTGAAGAATCTCGGATTAAATATGAACGAATCCCGACCTGCCTGGCGAAGGTATACATCTCCGCATCATCTGTAAATAGATAACAATCCTGTAAACTAGCTGAGGCGAGCATGTAGGTATCAAAGCCAGAACACCCAGTTCTTCGAGCTATTGAAAGGGCTCTATCAAATATCGAAGATTCCTCCAGTATTACAAAGAGTTCATTAGCATACTGAAATACAATGTCTGCGGTTTTCGAATCTTCAATCCGGGTAATAACACAGATCAATTCTACGAGTCCAGCACGTGGGAAGAAAATTTCAATGTGATTAGACTCCAAGTGTCGAATGAGTGTTTTGCATTTCTCATAGGTGTCTAAATCCCGATTATATACTCTCTGGTTAATGCTCTTACTGGTGGGAATATTCCCTTAATAAGAACCGATGTGTCGAGCACACAGGAGTTCATTTTATGAATTTCTTCTCCTTATATTCTCTAATATCGCATCTGCTGATTCTTTCATTGGGAAATCAGCATATTTATCAATAAGGTCAGAAAAGCTCTTTTTTAGTGTAAGTTTTACTCTGGTATTATCTGGCATCTCTACTGGTACAGTTGGATAAAATGCTCCCTTTTTGTAAATGGCTTCAATAATTATACTCATTTCCCTAGCCTCCTCAAAGAATTTGAAAGCTCGTGTATATCACCATATGCTAAACATCACCATTAGTCGCCTCAATACATAATTGTATCACCATTGGCTCTATGGTACGGATATTGGATCAGCTCTGAATGACTACTATAGCGAATGGAGAATCCTAACTTGTTGTAAAAAGCTATGACCCACCGTCATATGACAACGTGTAAAAACATCCAATATCTGATATTCAGAAGAAAGAAGAAGATTACTGAAAATTACGTAAAAAAAATATTTATTTTTTGAATTCTTTGATCGGGCTGGGACCAAGTTCCTTGATAGTATTGGTGACATCTTCCATGACCATACCCCACTTTGCACCTTCGGATGCTGAGACAAAGGTCATACGGAAACGCCTGTCATCAAGACCGATGTTTCTGAGCAGGTTCTTGATCATGAACATACGCTTTGCGGCCTTGTAGTTTCCTTCAAGGTAGTGACAGTCACCAAAGTGACATCCGGAGACGAGAACACCATCTGCACCCTCAACAAATGCCTTGAGGATGAAGAGCATGTCAACACGTCCGGTACACATGACACGGATTGCCCGGACCGTTGGTGGATACTGGATACGTGCACCACCGGCAAGGTCAGCACCTGCATATGAACACCAGTTGCAGATGATAGCGAGAATCTGTGGTTTCCAATCGTCTGCCATTACTGTTCTCCTCCTGCAAAGAATGCATCAATCTGTGCTACGATCTGTGGTGTGGTAAAGTGCTGCATCTTAATTGCCCCACCTGGACAGAATCCTCCACAGGTACCACAGCCTTTACACTTGGCTTCGGTAACAACCATAACGGTTCTGCCGTTCTTCTCACCCAGTGAGAGAGCTGAGTAGGGACAGAGGTTGACACACATACCACAACCGGCACACAGCTCATCAATACACATGGCAAAGTATGGCTCAAGTTCGACTTCGCCCATATGAATCGGGATAGATGCTGCGGATGCTGCACCTTCTGCCTGTGCTACGGTGTCAGGAATATCTTTTGGTCCCTGACAGACACCGGCGAGGAATACTCCTGCAGTCGTTGTACCACAGGGGTTTAACTTCGGGTGTGCTTCAAGCATCCAGCCGTCCTGTGATGCAGATACACCGAACTTCTTCCGAAGCTCGTTTGCACCTTCATTGGGCTGGACTGCTGCTGCAAGGACGAGGAGATCGACTTCAACATCGACCGGACGGCCGAGCAGGGTATCTTCAGTAAAGACGTGGAGGTTCTTCGTTTCCTTGTCTTCAAGCACATTGGCGACACGTCCACGGATGAACTTGGCACCTTCGTGCTGGATACGGTAATAGAACTCCTCGTACATCTTACCAAAGGACCGGATATCCATGTAGAAGAGGTATGCAACGGCACCCGGAATCTTCTCCATGATCTGGTGAGCATGCTTGAGTGAGTACATACAACAGAACCTGGAACAATATGGCTTTCCGATTCCGGTGTTGTCTCTGGAACCTGCACACAGCACAAATCCGACCTTCATCGGGGTCTTACCATCACTTGGACGGACAAGGTGACCGCCGGTCGGACCGGATGCACAGATCAGACGCTCAAACTCGAGAGCATTGATGACGTTGTCAAACTGCTTGTATCCCCACTCTCTCTTGTTCTCAATCGGGAAGAGTTCATATCCGGTTGCAAGGACCGCAGTTCCAACCTTTACGGTGATGAATTCGTCCTGCATCTCAAGATCGATTGCCTTCTTGTCACCACAGGCCTCAACACACAGACCACACTTGACACAGGAGTCAAAGTCGACGGTGTAGATAAGAGGCATGACCTGGGCATGGTAGATGTAGATGGCCTTTCGTGGAGCCATTCCCATCTCGAACGGGTTTGGCTTGATGACCGGACAGACTGCAGAACAGTCTCCACACCCGTTACAGCCACCACCAACGATTCCTTTGGCGGTTGCTTCGGTCGGGGTCAGAACACCACGGGCCTTCTTGCGGAGGGTGACATCAAAGTTCCCGATATACCCTTCTACCTTCTCAACCTCGGTATAGGTCATCATCTCGATATTCGGGTGTCGGCCGACATCCACCATCTTTGGTGTGAGAATACACTGGGAACAGTCAAGGGTCGGGAAGGTCTTGTCAAGCTGGGACATCCGGCCACCGATGGTCGGGGTCCGCTCAATCAGGTAGGTCTTGATTCCTGCACTGGCAAGGTCAAGGGCAGCCTGCATACCGGCGACTCCACCACCGACAACCATTGCGGTCTTCTCGACAGGGACACTCTTTGGAACGAGATCCTCAAGTTTTGCTGCCTTTGCAACAGCCATCCTGACCTGGTCTTTTGCCTTCTGGGTTGCTTCGTCCCACATCCCGTGCATGTGAACCCATGAGTTCTGCTCACGGATGTTTGCCATCTCGAACCGGAACGGGTTCAATCCTCCTTCCTTGGTAGCGGTACGGAAGGTTGGTTCGTGAAGACGGGGTGAACATGCTGCAACAACAACACCGGTCAGATTGTATTCCTTGATTGCATCATCAATCTTCTTCTGACCGGGGGTTGAACACATGTACTGGTACTGGTCAGCAACAGCTACATAGGGGAGTGTCTTTGCATAGTTGACGACATCATCGATGGACATTGATCCTGCGATGTTGGTACCACAGTGGCACACAAAGACACCGATTCTTGGTTCAGTATTTTCTGCCATGTCTTTGTCCTCCCTTAAAGCACCTTCTGCAGGAATGGTGTGCAGTCGATTGCATGCAGATCAAGTGCAAGGTCCTGCGGGCTCATACCCTGGGCAAGACCGAGGAGTTCGTTGTAGTGCAGAACCGGAATATTGTACACATCGCCGAACTTCTCTTTGATCTCGATCTGACCACGGTCAAACTGAAGCTGACAGAATGGACACAGTTCTGTGATTGCGTCAGCACCTGCTTCCTGAATGTTGATGAGTTTTTCATTGGTGATGTCAAGGGCATGGACGATATCATATCCACGGACACCGCCACCGGCACCACAGCACTGCATCTTGTTGCGGTACTGGATTGGTTCAGCTCCAAGAGCGCCAATCAGCTCTTCAAACCACATCGGGTTTTCAGTGTCTCCAAAGTGCCGCTCTTTCTTTGGCTTCATGAGGTGACAACCATAGTGAGCGGCAACTTTTGCACCGGAGAGCGGGGTTGTGACACTGTCCTTGATCTTCTGGACACCACAGACCTTGTCATCATAATAGAGTTCTGCAAGATGCCAGACATCAATGGTACCCTTAAACTGCATGTCAATCTCAGCAAGGACTTCGTTGACGTTGTCACGGAGTTCGTCGTTGTGCTTGAGGATATGGTTGACTTCCCAGATTGACTTGTAACAGCCATTGCAGATGAGTGCAATATCCTTCTTCATCTCCTCAGCAAGAACGAGGTTTCGTGCTGCCATTGCGTACCAGACGTTCAGGTCAATGGACCCGAATGCACCGGGAGCAGGACAACAGCTGGCACCCTTCAGCGGGAGGAGCTTGATACCGACCTTTTCACTGGTCTTAATGGCAGACGCCTCACAGCCGGGGTACCGGTTTGGTGCAATACACCCTAGGAAAAATGCGTATTCGTGCACGTTTAGTCACCCTTCAGAATTCTGTCTGCATTCTCTTTCAGTTCATAATGGTCGATAATCTTCTGAATACCCTTGACAAATTCAGGATATGAGTGCGTTGTCGGCGGGTCTGCAGGAAGACCAAGCTTGGTTCTGGCAGCACGGTTCACGTCATTATTTGGTACACCGTGTCCACTGTTATAGATAAGCTGGACCGTCTGCAGGAAGTTCTTTGGAACAATATCCCGCTTGAATGCAAGGTTTCTCATTGCCATGATAACATCGGTCGGGGCGATGTCCCGCGGGCAGCGGTCTGTACAGGAGTAACAGGTAGTACAAAGCCAGAGATCCGGGTCAGTCAGGGCTTCATTCTCAAGCCCAAGGACACAGCGTCTCATAAAGAGCCGGATCCGGTATGAGGACCGTGGTGCTGAGGGGCAGGAACCGGTACAGGTACCACACTGGTAGCACATATTTGCAATAGTCCTGCTGGTCTTGAGAATCTTCTGGGTAAACTCAGGGTTGGTATCGCTCAGATGGTACCGGCGGTCCGCAAGTTTCTTGTCCAGTTCTGGAATGTTGTATGATTTTGCAGCCATAAGACACCTCTATTACTGGCTTACCGCCTTTAATTCAACAGACCCTGCCAGGGATGGCTGCTCTTTGACCTTGGACGTTCTCGGAGTAAAGAGTTTTTCCTTGATCTTCTTAAAGAGGTCTGTCTCTTTGCCCTTGATCTTCACGCTGTCACGGCGGAGATAGATGATATCCTCACCCGGACATGCATTCACACAGGCACCACACAGGATACAGAAGTCCTTGTTGACTGCAATTTTTGCTTCAATCTGGCCTTTCATGTCCTTTGCAGGCTTCGGTGTCGGGAGATAAATGGCATTTGCCGGGCATACATCAACACAGGTGGAACATCCTCCCGGACACTTTTCAGCATGGAAGGTGATCTCTCCTTCAAAGATCTTGTTTACGGTAATAGCCTCGGTCGGACAGTTGATTGCACACCAGCGGCAGGTACAACAGTCCTCATCGATGATATTGACGTTTCCAAGTTTCTTCTGTCCGACTACCGTGCGGGTGACCTTGATTGCCTCGGAGGGACATGCTTCTGCACAGACATTACATCCGTCACAATATGCCTCATCCCAGATAACCTCACCTTCAACCTTTCCTATTTCAGGGCTGAAGGGCTTGTGGAGCACGTTTATTGCCTCGCACAGGTTACCACAGATACCACACTTGGTACACTTTTCATCGTCAACTTTGAACTCAATCTTGAGTTCGACAGCCTGTCCTTTTGCAAGGCCTTCTTTGTCCTCTCCTTCAAAGAGCGGAACATCACGGTCAATTGCATCACGGGGACAAACATCGTCACAGATGTTACACCTGACACACTTGTCCTGATCAATTGCCGTTCCTTTGTCATAAGTCGGGAATCCTTCTTTTTCAAGGATTGGCAGACGTTCTTCGCCATCAACTTTCAGAGCAAGAGCTGAGAACGGACACATGATGACACAGACACCACAGTATGAGCATTTTGTCTCGTCGACATGAATGCTTGCAGCATCATCAACAAGTCCTCTCCGGACTCCTCCGACTGCCCCAACGGAAATTGCTTCTTCGGGACAGACCTCTGAGCAGATTCCACATCCGGTACAAATATCATTGTCAAGGATGAGGTTGTTTACCTGCTGGAGAAGTCTCTGCTCCATTATCACCTTCGACCCGTCAGTGGTCTTGGAATACTTAGGAAACAGTGTAGACATTAAGATACCTCGGTTGTTCACGAATTCTGTTCCTGAAACGCTTGCATTTTTCTCCGGACCATTCAGGCTTCCACTGCCTGGGGTGGTTGACCGGAGAGCTGAATCACATCATATGGACATGCATCCACACAGATACCACATCCTGCACAAAGTTCATGTTTGACATCAAGGATGACAGCATCACCATTGATGACTTTGTAGATTTTATCTGTGCTGGAAGGGTTAACCGTGTTGAGTTCCAGTGCATTCACTGGACATGCTACCACACAATTGTTGCAGCCGGTACAGCGTTCCATGTTTACATGAACTGCAAATGCCATATTTGTCGCACCAGCCTGATCGATTAAAATCGACTGAACAAAGGTTGTTAGAAAATATAGATAAATGTTCTGAAATAGATACGAGATTTTTTGGAGAAAAAAAGGGAAAAAGTGTCGTTTTTTCTTTGACTCTTTATAAAATGTAAAAACTATGAGCTTATCTTCCGGACCCCTATATTTCATGATAAATCATGATAAATCTGGATCCGTTCGTCTTCGGTCAGAGAAGAAAAACCAAAAATAATTCGTAAATGTATGAATAAGCTCAAATTCATTCTCCGATGGAATCGTCATCAGAATCAGAATCCTCTGCACGGCATTTCCATCTGTTTAACCTCCATAATCTACCCGGTTTTCGGAAATATCTGTCATAGGGGTTTTGTTTTGTGGCATTTATCTGACAATAAATTCTGCGTGCCCGTATTATCCGTAATAATTGAAATTACGATTGATGCACATATTTTGAAAGGAGTATTTTCCTTTCTTTTGGTATTTTTTTGATGCTGTACCCCTCAGGCCGCATCTATGGACTTTATTTGCGCAACAGGGGTCATTCATATGATATCATCCACCATAAATAATCAAAAATCTCTCAATCAGGCAAGGATTTATCTCTATCGGTAACAGAGGATACCCTGTCTGTTATGATAAACCAGGTCCCGACCATATGTCCGTACTGCGGTACCGGGTGCTCTGTACATCTTATTGTTCAGGATGGGAAAATTACCGGGACAACCCCGAATATCCGTTCTCCGGTGAATGAAGGAAAACTCTGTCCGAAGGGTACGTACTGCCACCAGTTTATCCACAGCCCGGATCGGCTCAAAAAACCCCTCATCCGGAAAGGCGATGTGTTTGTGGAGACAGACTGGGAGACCGTTTATCATCTGATCGCCCAAAAACTTACCACCTATTCTGCAGATGAGATCGGGGTGCTGGCATCAGCCCGGTGCTCGAATGAGGATAATTATGTCCTGATGAAGTTTGCCAGAGGTGTTTTAAAGACAAATAATCTGGATCATTGTGCCAGGTTCTGTCATGAAGCGACCATGACCGGTCTTACCCTTTCATTTGGGAGAGGGGTGATGACAAATTCCATCCCTGATATCGGGAGATCTGACTGTATCTTCTGTCTTGGTTCCAACACCTTTGAGCAGCATCCGCTTATCGGGAGGCAGATTGTCCGTGCACAGGCTGCCGGGGGGAGGTTTATATATGCAGATCCCCGGTATACCCCGACGGCGATCCAGGCAGACCTGTTTCTTCAGTTCTACAGCGGGAGTGATGTCGCAGTACTCAACTGCATCATGGGAGAGATTATTCGAAATGGTTTAGAAGACAAGGATTTCATCAGATCCCGGACCCGTGAGTATGAATCGCTGAAAAAACTTGTCCTGCAAAACCGGTATACTCCCCAGGAAGTAAGCATTCTGACCGGTGTGTCAAAGACTGATCTCATCAGGGCAGCAGAATGGATTGGATCTGCGGACCGGTGTACGGTTCTGTATGCAATGGGTCTTTCGCATCTGTCCGGGGGCGTTCATAATGTCAGGGCGATTGCAAACCTGATGATGCTGACCGGAAATATCGGCCGGCCCGGGACCGGTGTCAATGCACTCCGTGGGCAGAATAATGTGCAGGGAGCCTGTGATATGGGGTGTCTGCCTGACTTCTTCCCTGGATATAAGCCGGTTACCGACGGTAACTTCCATCAGAAGATAGCGAGAACCTGGAAATTTCCAGAGAATATCGCCCCGGCACGGCCCGGTCTTGACATGAACCGGATGTTTCAGAAGGCTGGTGAGAGTTCCAACCGGATAAAAGCGATGATCCTGGTCGGGGAAAACCCGCTGGTGACTGAGCCGGACCGGCACATCGTTGAACATGCGATAAAAAACCTGAAATTCCTGGTAGTATCTGATATCTTCTTTACCAAAACCTGTGAATATGCCCATGTTGTCCTTCCCGCCGCATGTTATGCAGAAAAGGACGGGACGGTTACCAATACCGAACGGAGAGTTCAGCGGCTGCGAAAGGCAGTTGAAGCTCCGGTGCTTGCAAAACCTGACTGGCAGATAATTACGGAGATTGCCTGCCTGATGGGGTATGAAAAGCAGTTTCCCTATCAGCATCCATCTGACATCTTCAGGGAGATTACGACGGTATGTGAACCGTACCAGGGGATGACCTTTGAACGGGTGAGCCTTCCAGACGGGATCTGCTGGCCATGTGTATCTGCTGATGACCCTGGCACGGCTATTCTCTATTCTGACCGGTTTTATCATCCGGACGGGAAGGGTGTGTTCTGTCCGGTTGAATGGAAGGCACCTGCTGAGCTCCCTGACTCCCGGTACCCGTTCAGGCTGACATCAGGCCGGGTTATCTGGCACTGGCATACCGGGACGATGACCAGGAGGAGTAAGAATCTTACCGATGAGCTGAATGAGGTGTATATAGAAGTTCATCCGTCAGATGCAGAAAAAGTCCGGATATCAGACGGGGATATGATACAGGTCCGGTCCAGGAAAGGGGAATTATCCTGCAGGGCACGGGTTGTGTCAGATATTAAGGAGGGGATGATCTTCATGCCGTCGCTGTTTGATGCAGCGTTGAACCGGCTGATGGGTCTTTCTGAATCAGGCCCAGGATTTTCTGAATATAAACCAATCTGTGTCTCCCTTGAACCGGTCGGGGGTGAAGAGGTATGAATGGTCAGATGTGGTACGGCCGGTCTCCGTTTGATTCAATCAGGGAACACGCAGCATCCGGAGGGGTGGTGACCGGCCTGCTTATGTCCCTGCTTTCGTCAGGCACCGTTGATGCGGTCTGTGCACTGCAGATGGGAGAGGATATCTATGATCCACGGCCCGTCATCATAACTGATCCGGAAAAGATCCCTGCATGTTCCGGATCTTTGTTCTGTGGGAGTATTCTGACCGCAGACTGGGTTGTCAGTGCCGTGCAGGCAACCCCTGGGATGAAGATTGCTGCGGTTGTCAAGGGGTGTGATGCAAAGGTCATCGTGGAACTGGTCAAGCGGAATATACTTGACCGGGACGATCTCTATCTTATCGGACTCAATTGCAGCGGGACATTTTCCCCCATACAAACCAGGGCATTTATCAGGGAGGTCTGTGATCTGAATCCGGACCATGTTGATTCTTTTTGTGTCAGGAATGGCCGGGTAGTTATCAGGTCTGGTGACGTAGTCCATGAATTTCCTTTGGAGATAATTGAGGAGCACGGGTTTGGCAGACGTGATTCATGCAGGAGATGTGATACCCCGATTCCCCGCCAATGTGACGTTGTCTGTGGAACCTGGGGGCTGTTAGGTGAATACTCCGATCAGGCAACCTTTATTGAGGTGTGCAGTAAAAAAGGGCTGGCATTTCTGGATCAGGCAAGAAAAGACGGATTTGTGACCATAGTCCCTGCTGACCTGAAGGGTATTGAGGCACGATCCCGTGTTGAGGCAGCGATGCTGACGATATCAGAGAAGAACCGCAAAGCGATGTTTGCAAAAGTCGGGACCGGTATCGGGCGGCTGACCTGGATCATGGAAGAGACAAACCGGTGCATTAAATGTTACCAGTGTTCGAAGGCCTGTCCGTTCTGTTTCTGTCAGGATTGTCAGACAAAAAAACCCTGGCTGGTCAGGCCTGGTGAAGTCCCGCCTCCGTTGATGTTTCATCTGATCCGGTTCTCCCATATCGCCGACTCCTGTGTGAATTGTGGACAGTGTCAGGACCGGTGTGCCATGGATATTCCGGTCTCACTGATGATGCATGCCCTGCAGGCAGAACTTGAGCAGATGTTCGGATATCATCCTGGCAGGCCTGAAGGAAAACCAATCCTTGCAAAGGTGAATCAGCATGAAGAATGGGAACATTACTATGGGAATAATTACCAGGAGATGATTCGTCTGTTCAGTCAGAAGGTTCCTGCGGCAGATGAATCGGGGGATAATCAGGGCGTCTTGTGAAAGAGATCTTTTGTGGATGGGAATCCGCAGGCCCTGAGGACATCCTCCTCGGTGACCTGTCGAGACTGCCTGCGTCTGGAAGAGAGATCTGACAGGTGAAATATGGAGAGCGGTATTGGCAGGCCGTATATTTTTGCATAACTGACCGCCGGGATATCACGGGAGAAGAAATTCCGGATGGTCCCCCGGTCAACGACAACTCCCATCTCCTGAAGGATTCGTGCACTATGGTTATAAGGATGGACCCGTGCCACCGTCATGCAGAGATCGATGACCGGGGATCCAAACTTGGTATTCGGATAAAACGGGGCCAGTGCATAACAGAGCCGTCCGCATGATTTACAGTAATACCTGGTGACGATGACATTGATTATCTGCTTCTCATCATCAATGAGTATGGTTGCAAACCGTTTCTTCCGGTTGTCGTGGTACCTGACCTCCCCTCCGCAGTGAGGACACCGGTCAAGGAGGGTAAACTCCATCCCTTCCAGTCCGGATAATGCATTCTGGACGACCGATGAGATAAGGGATGGTATCTTTATACTTTTCACGACAGGCCTTCCGGAGGTATCTCCTATATCATCTGGTCAGGGAACTATTGAACTATCCAGTTCTATGCAAGAAAAGATCAGGGGGTGTCTTCGGTCAGTTCATCCCGCTTTTCGGTTTTGATATCTGGTTCATCCGGGGTATCGCGGACCGGCAGTTCAAGGAGGAGCAGGTTCATGATCCCGCCACATGATTTACAGAGGTAATACTCATCCTGCCAACAGGAACTGCATCCCCATCTGCCACAGATAACACACTGACGAAGTCCTGACAGAGAGCCGGAGCTGTGACAGAGATCACAGACATACCGTGAAAAGGATTCGGGATCCCGGGTCGGGGGTTCATTTTCTTTTCGTACCCGGGGTACCTGGTTTTTAAGAGCCTGAAACATGCCCCCTGATGATTGAGTGTCCTTACTTCTTCGAATCAAATGATCTTTCCAGTGCATCAAGTCGTGCCTCAAGCAGAGAGAGGTTTTGTGAGAACTCACTTTCAAACTGTTTCAGCTCGGCGATCTTTTGTGCATCATTCTCAAGAGCAGATCCCCGTTCTTCCTTGAACCGGTTCAGTTTTGGTCTGCGGATAACACCATAGTCTTCAACAAGCTGGGCAAACCGCCGGTCCAGGTACTCATCCACCCTGCTTTCAACCGGTCTGCGAAGGGATATTCTCCCGGTGGTTCCCTGGAAGAACCAGAACAGCAGGAAGAGGATGATGAGAACGATGAGGATGATCAGGAGTATCTCAATGAGTGTCATTTTATCCGGCTCCTGAGGGTGCGTATCCGCTCTTCCATCCGGTCCATCCGATCCTTTGATTCACGTTCAAAAGATTTCAGACTCTCCGCCTCCTGTTTGACCTGTCTGAACCGTTGTGATAGTTCCCTGATGTCAGCGGTCGTTGCAAGCTGCCAGTCGTCAATGATGAGTTTCATCCGCCGGTCAAGATAGGCGTTCAGGTACTTATCCATGGTCATTTCTTCGCCTCCAGCTCCTCTATGGCCTTTTCAATGGAGTCTGCCCGGCTTTTGAATAATTCTTTCATGGCATAGAGTCGTCCGACTTCATAGCTGAGAAATTCAAGCCGCCGTGCATATTCATGCAGGTCTGCCTCGGTGATAAGACCCCATTCTTCGACTATGGCTTCAAAATTCCGATCAAAGTAGGAGTCCAGTGTCCGGTCAAAGGTAGGGACCTGAGATGCGGCGAGTGTTTCAAAATTGCTCAGGTTATCAAAGAATTTTCGTGTGCTCCCAGATGTTTCAAACATTCCTCTCACCTAAATCTTTTTTTCCTCTGAATCAATCCGGTCCAGCATCAGGTCAAGTTTTTCACGCTTGACATAATTTTCAAGACGCTTGAGTCTGCCCTCGATAGTCTTCTGTTTCATGAAGATCTCGGTTTCAAGGGCGATGTTCGATTCTTCAATCTCTTTGAGTGCTGATATCTGATCTGTTGTCAGTCGTAAGGCCGGCTGGACTGAAGCTGCGGTATCCTGTTTTAATATCTGGAGCTTATCGCGTTCCAGTTCCAGCTCCAGTTTCCTGGTATTGGTCCGCATCAGTCTGATCTCCCTGATGATCAGGTATATCATGATAACGATGACAAGAAGGACTGCAATTCCTATAAGACCATCCTGGGAAAAGGAGATCTCCAAGCTTATCCCTCCAGCATTCTGGTAACAAATCCGACGGCGTCAGAAGGTCCGGAGAAATATACGATATCATTCTCTTTCAGGATGATGTCTCTGTCAAGTCCCAGGACCTTATCTTTCCGCTGGACGGTTACGAGTGTAATTTCCGGCGGTATTGTGAGGTTGCCAAGGGATCGGCCTGCTGCAAACCGTACCGGGACTGCCGCGCTGACGCCCTCTATGCCGGTCAGGGCACTTCTGATCGCCTTTGCCTCCTCCTGACTTATGGCAGATAATCCCTTCTCAATCTCCGGGCTGAGTTTTCCGATGGGTATCTTGTCCCTGATGGCATCTGCCGAACTCTTTGCTGCTTTGCTGACTTTTTCTCCGATGGGTTTTGTGTCCTCTTTCACCTTTTCAGTTATTTCCTTTGCTTTTGTGCTGATCTGTCCTGCGGTATCTGCTGCTCCCTTCTGTAATTTGTCTGCAGTTTCAGAGAGTTTTGATCCGATCTCCTGTGCTCCTCCCCGTATCTGGTCGGCAGCGGATTCAGCGGCAGTCCGAATTCTCTCCTCAAGCGGAATCTTCCTGGTTACATGGACCTTCCCGCCATCCGGAATATTGAGCTTTTTCAGATCCTCTCCGCTGATTCGTATCGTTCCCTCGTCTACCATGGCATCTGCAAAGATGGTCAGAGTAAGGGTTGCCCCTGCATCTGTGCTCACTTCCACCTCTGACTGATCCTCGACACCGAGGAATGAAAGGAGTTTTTCATGAATGCGGGCTCTTCCGTGACCGGGCATTGCCCGTTTCACTGCCTGCAGGGTTGCTTCCTCCATGTGGTTTAATCAGGTAATAACCTTTTTCAATCTTTCGGTTTATCACCCGGTCTCCAGATTAAATCGTAATGTATATTGGCTCTTCAGTTCACGATCTGTAATCCTTATGTGATAAGGACCCTGGGAGATAACATGGGAATTGAAAAGTTAATGGAAGGGAATCAGACCTTCGTAGAGAATGAATACGCAGAGAATATTGAGTATTACAAAGCCCTTCTCAAGGGGCAGAACCCGCATGTCATGATGATCGGGTGCTGTGACTCAAGAGTCGCACCAGAGATCACCTGTCATGCAAAGCCAGGAGAGATCTTTGTCCACCGGAACATTGGGAATATCGTCCCCCCCGGAGACTGGAATGTCGGGACATTTCTGGAGTACGGGATTCGCCATCTGAAGATAAACACGCTGGTTGTGTGCGGTCATGAAGAGTGTGGTGCCATGAAAGCACTGGCCGAAAAGAAGAGTGGTGATGATGTTCTGATCCCAGGATGGCTCAGACATGCCCATACGGCCCTGGATGCCGTTGAAAAGAAAGGAGAAAAACCCTCTGATCCTGAAGAGGCCAGGAAATGGCAGTCAGAACTAGAGATTGAGAATGTGAAACTCCAGCTTGCACATCTCCGCACCTACAGCGTGGTCAAGGACGCCGAAGATGCAGGAAAGCTCAGGGTGGTCGGACTCTATTACCGGATGTCAACCGCACAGCTTGAGGTTGTCGATCCTGGCAGACCTTTGAAGGGAGAATAGACAGAATGGTATTACGGGTTTAACCCGAACTTTTTTGTATTGGTATGAAAGGGTATAGAATGTATTAAAAAAAAGGTTAGATGGCAGTCGGATTCATGACCGGCTGTTTCATCTCGATGAGCATCTCTTCTACGTATCCAATGGTCTTGATGGTGAGGTTATTCTTTTTTGCTTCTGCAATCAGGTTTCTGGATTCTTTTGAGGCTCCGTTGGAGAGGACCAGGAGATGAGTCCCGTACTCTGCCATCCGCGCGTCTCTGACCAGACCTGCAGCATTCAAATCGTCCTGCCAATTCGGTGCAAACTCTTTGTATGCGATTTTATTCTGTTCCGCAAACTCCTTTGCGATGAGGTCGACACCAGTAGAACCGCCGGTGATAATCTCGTCAACACCATTGATTTCTTTGATATATTTCGCGATTTCATTAGAAACCGTGGTAAATTTCCGGCATGTGCGTGGACCGGAGATGATTAATTTTTTCATGCCCTTAATAATTAATTTCAGCTCCTTATATACTTTCTTTAGGTCTCCTCACTGAGGTCCTGATATGCAGGAAACCTTTATCGTCTATTTCCTTCTAATCTGTAATTCCGGTTCGATCATACGTATCGTCCCTGAATTTATTCTTACATCTGCATTATAGAACGAACCCCGACGTGGTTTTATGTCTGAAATATTTCTTTTCATCGTACTCCTCTATGCTCTTTCAGGGGTCATCCCTCTGTGCATCCGAAAAAAACGAATATGGTCAGTTTCTTCGATAATCATGGGCGGTGGCGGTATTCTGCTCACGCTCTTCTCACTTCCCTTTCTTCTTGTATCATCTGCAAAGACCATTCTCTTTCAGGGCGAATGGGTAACATTTCCGATATGCATCGGTATTGATCGCCTGTCTGCGCTGTTTTGTATCCTGCTTGGGATGCTGAGTCTTGCGGTTGCACTCTACACACCCGGATATCTTGACCGGATGCATGGAAACCGGCGAAGATATGTGGTGTCAGGGTTCATCCCCTTGTTTTTGCTGAGTATGCTGCTCGTCATCCTGGCAGGAACAACCATTGCATTCCTGGTATTCTGGGAACTCATGGCTATCCTCTCCTTCTTCCTGGTCCTGACGGAGTTTGAGGAGGAGAAAACACGGTATGCCTCCCTCTTTTACCTGGCAATGACTCAGATCTCAACGGTCTTTGTTTTCCTGGGGATACTATTGATGCGTGTGAGTACCGGGTCTTGGGAGTATCCCTCTCATCTGTCCGGATCCGATCCTCTCATATCCCTCTCGTTCCTCTGCCTGTTTTTTGGTATTGCTATCAAATCAGGGGTCATTCCGTTTCATAAATGGCTTCCCCATGCGCATCCTGCCGCACCATCGCCGGTTTCGGCCCTGATGTCCGGGATGATGATAAGCACGGCTCTGTATGCCCTGCTCCGGGTGGTAACCGGATTCTATGCTCCAAACGCTGCATGGGGATTTCTTATCCTGGCATTCGGGTGCCTTTCGGCGGTGCTGGGGGTGATGTATGCCCTGAAGGAACAGGATCTCAAGGGTCTGCTCGCCTACTCATCCATTGATAATACGGGGATTATTCTGATAGGGACTGGTCTTTGGGTTCTCTTCACAGTATTCGGATCCCCGGCCCTTGCGTTGATGGCGATCGCAGGGGCTGTGTTTCATGCTATCAGTCATGGGCTGTTCAAGGGGTTGTTATTCATGACCGCAGGGTCGGTCTGCCAGGCTGCCGGTACCAGGAATATTGATGAGATGGGGGGGATCCTTGTCAGGATGCCCTGGACTGGGGGACTTTTTTTCATCGGTGTCCTGTCCATCGCATCAATCCCACCCTTTAGCGGGTTTATCGGTGAGTTTCTGATAATTATGTCCCTTATCGGCGGGCTGTCAGAACTCTCCCCGCTTCTGCAGATCGTCATGGTGGTCGTGCTCTCCCTCTTCAGCCTGACCGGGGCACTGACCGTTACAACCTTTGTAAAGGCATTCGGGCTGACCTTTCTTGCACTCCCCAGGTCGGAGGGAGCAGATAAAGCACGGGAAGTCCCCTGGCCGATGTATGCAGGACCGGCTGTTCTGGCTCTCATGAGTGCCGGTCTTGGTATCTTCTCCGGTCAGATCTTCTCTCTTCTGGGGTATCCCGGTCTGCTTCCTGATCTTCTGGGACTTTTTCTGCTCCTCCTCGGGACCAGTATCCTGGTGTATGGAGCGGTCTGGTCGTATGCCTCACGAAAAATCCGGATAACCCGGACATGGGACTGTGGGATGATGGGCTCTTCGAGCAGGATGGAGTATACGGGTTCAGGATTTACCGAGCCGGTGGTCAGGTTTTTTGGCCCGGTGTACCGGACCCGGATATGTACAACCCGGGAATTTCTGGACCAGCACCAGTGTCTGTTCAGATCAGGAACCGGTAGTATCCATCTCATGAAATTTTTTGAGGAATATCTGTACCTTCCGGCAGCACGGAGAATCGACCGGTATGCATCCTTCGTCTCATCTCTTCAGAATGGGGATATTGACCGGTATGTCCTCTATGTCTTCTGCACCGTTCTTATACTGATTCTCATCCTCGGGTGGTCGGCATGATTGGAGAATCATTCATCTTTGCTTTCCTGAATGTGGCTTTTGTCGTTGTGATATCGCCATTCTTCATGATGGTCGTAAAAAAGGTAAAGGCACGGGTGCAGGGCAGACAAGGCCCGCATCTTCTGCAAGGGTACTATAATCTTGCAAAGCTCTTCAGAAAAGAGACGCTTTATTCAGAGTATGCAGGGTTTATCTCCCGGATTGCTCCGTATGCTGCTCTGTCAATACTTCTGGTTGCAGCCGTCATGGTCCCTATCTTCTGGATACCTGAGCAGGAGCTGGTCACCGCCAATATCATCGTATTCCTCTATCTTCTCGTCACCGGCCGGCTGCTCATAGCCCTGCTTGGTCTGGATGCAGCAAGCACTTTTGGTGGAATGGGCAGTTCACGGGAGATGAGCCTGTCTGCCATCATCGAACCGGTGACCGTGGTCGTCTTTGCAGCCCTGGTATACGTAACGGGCAGTTTTTCAATTCACGACATATTCAGAACGGCCACAACGATGTTCCCTGCATACAATCCGACGGTTCTTCTCCTCTCTGTACCGCTCTTTATCCTGATAATTGTTGAAACGGGGCGGGTTCCGGTGGACAACCCGGAGACTCATCTGGAGCTTACGATGGTTCATGAGGGGATGCTGCTTGACACATCAGGCAGAAACCTTGCCCTCTTTGAACTCTCTCATGCGGTAAAACAGACCCTTCTTATGGCAATTCTCCTCAATATCATACTCCCGGCAGGGATTGCTCTTGAGATGTCAGCCGGAGTCCTGATACTCGGGGGAGTGTTGTTCCTCCTGAAAGGGACAGTGCTCTGTGTCATCATCGGGCTTTTTGAATCTGCATATGCTAAGATGCGGTTCTTCCAGATACCGAATCTCTTTATGATTGCATTTTTCTTTTCAATTCTTACGATATTCATCGAGGTGATGCTGTGATACTTACAGAAGTGGCACCGGTGTGGATCAGGATATGTCTGATACTGGTCCTGGTGTCCGGGGGATTTCTCCTCTCATCAAGAAGTATGAGTAATCTGGTCAGGACATATCAGTTCCAGTCTTTTCTGCTGGTTCTGATTGCGCTTGGCCTTTGTATACTGGAGGGGCATATAACACTCCTCCTGGTCGCTGTTCTCACATTAGTATCCAAGGTATGGGGGATTCCGGCATGTATCCGGCTCATTCAGGAGCGTATACATATTCAGCAGGATCTGAAATTCTCCTATCTTCGGCCTCCTGGTGCCCTTATGCTCAGCATCCTCATTATTCTGCTCGTCTATGTCTGTTTTGCACAGATACTGGAGTCACTGTATGCGGCAAGCAGTTTGTTCTTCTTAGGCTCGGTCATCGGGGTATCCCTCGTCCTTATGGGGCTGTTAGCGGTGTGTATTCGGAGGATGGCGATATCCAAGGTCATCGGCTATCTGTCGATGGAGAATGGGGTTCTTGCCTTTGGATTATTCGTCACCGAACTGCCGTTCTTCATCGAGTTTGTCATCATCATCGATCTCATCATCCTGGTGCTCCTGACCTCTATCATGACCGTCGGAATAGACTCGTCTATTGAGGAGTATAAAACCCGGTTGCAGGAGTTTCATCTGCTGTCTGAAGAGGGAGGGATATCATGATCGCAGTCCTGTACCCGGTGGTTGCGCTGGGAATTCTTCTTCTGCAGCTGCTGCTCCGGAGACACCGGTCATTAACCCTTCTTGGCGTTATCCATCCGGTCATATCCCTCATAATAACGCTGTATCTTATCGTATCTCCTGGGATCTGGGATGATTCTCCGTTCTTCCTTATCGATCACATAAGCCTTTTTGTCATGCTTATCACCAGCATCATCTTCGCTGCAGCAGCTCTGTATGCGGTTGGATATATTGACGGGCTGGTTCGGTCAGGGGATCTGGAGAAGAGAAGTCTGCGTATATTTTATTTCGGATTCTCATTCCTGCTTGCCGCTACGACCATGGCAATCTTTACCCTCAATATTGCCTTGTTCTGGATCTGTGCAGAATTGACTACTGTTCTCTCTGCAATGCTCATTGCAATCCTTGCACTCAGGGCAACGATTGATGCATCGCTGAAGTATATTTTTATCTGTTCAACTTCTATGCTCTTTTCATTCATCGGGATTATCTTCCTCTTTGAAGCGGTCAGGAATAAGACCGGTGTTGGAAGTCTTCTGTGGACAGAGATTGTGGATGAGGCAGCCGGTCTTGACAGTGGTATGGTCTTTATCGCCTTTGTCTTCTTCTTTATCGGGTTTGCAGCAAAATCAGGCATTGTGCCATTTCATACCTGGCTTCCTGAGGCTCATGCCAAGGCTCCTTCAGCGGTTAGTGCGGTTCTGTCTGGTGCAATACTGAATATTGGAATGTATGGAATCCTCCGGATGACCGGGATCATGAAGGAGACTGGGGTGTTCGGGCAGGTATCAGTTCTCCTGATCATCTTTGCAATGATGACGATGTCGGTTGCCTGTCTCTCGATGCTCAGGCAGAAGAAGCTTAAGACGCTTATCGCCTTCTCATCTATTGAAAATATGGGTTTCATTATGCTTGGAATTGGTATTGGAAGCCCGGTGGCATTATTCTGGGCACTCTTTCACATGCTTTCGCATTCCTGCATCAAAGCAGGCTTATTCTTCTCCGCTGGTATCCTCCACCGCCAGTATAAGGTTCCGACACGGACCGGTGAGGATGAGATTGGAGACCTCTTTCTGCTTCAGCCCTTTGCGGCGATAACATTGATGGCAGGATGTGCAGCTCTTATCGGCATGCCTCTTTTCCCGCTCTTTCTCTCAAAGGTGGGGATCCTTCTTGCGGCTACAGAGGTATCAGTATGGATCCCGGCTATCGTCCTTCTCCTGTTTGCCTGTGCAGGAGTCGCCCTGATCCGGTTTTACCTTTCGGTGATGGCGGTCAGGTTCCCGGTCGGGGAAGGCCCGGTGCCCTATAAAGCACCTCTATCCATGAAATTCCCGGTTATTCTGCTTCTCATCATTTCAATTATGATTGGGACCGTGATGATACCTGGAGAGGAAGCCTTCCTTGCTGCGGCCGTTGCTGATCTGGGATTCGGGGTGCAGTTATGACCGGTATACTTGCACATGATTCAACCCTGTCTCTGCCGGCCGAGTGGCTTATCAGAGAGGATGCAACGACGGTACAGTACCGCATACCTGATGAGCGTATCAAAGCGATTGCCGAGACGCTTCTGGCTTTTGAGTCACGGTTGGTCTGGATATTCTGTACAGAAGAAGCGAAAGACGATTCCTTTGTGCTCTGGTATGTCTTTGAGCTCGCAGAGATGAGGAGATATCTTGTCCTGGTGCAGAATACCCAAAGTCCTGTATCACTTGTGAATATCTATCCGGCAGCAAGCCGGTTTGAACGGGCAATCACAGATGGGTTTGGTCTTCAGTTTGCAGGGTCTCCGGATTCCCGCAGACTCTTCCTCCATGAAGCATATCCTGACAGGTTTCACCCTTTGCGAAAGAGTGTGAAGAATGCCCCCATTACGGTGTCAGACTCCCAGATTCCCTTTGAATTCAGGTCCATGGAAGGGACCGGTGTATATCAGGTTCCGGTCGGACCGGTCCATGCAGGGATCATCGAGCCTGGTCATTTCCGGTTTTCTGTGATTGGGGAGGACATTCTGAACCTGGAGATTCGTCTTGGATACCTCCACCGGGGTATTGAAAAACTGGCTGAGGGGTGCAGTCCTGAAAAAGGGGTCAGGATTGCAGAGTCAGTGAGTGGAGATGAGTCGGTTGCCAATGCCTGCTGTTATGCGATGGCAGTTGAAGAGATATTCTCTGTACAGGTCCCGTCCCGTGCAGTCTATCTCCGGGCTCTTCTTCTCGAGCTTGAACGTTCCTGGTCACTTCTCTCAGATCTGGCCGGTATGGTCACCGATGTTGCATTCTCCACGGCAGCAAGCCGGTTTCTCATTCTCCGTGAGACGTTGCAGCGTGTATGTGAACACCTGACCGGTTCACGGTTCCTGAAAGGAGTAATCGGTATCGGTGGTATCACTCATGACATCCCCGATGATCTGCTGATGGAGGTGACGGATATGGTCATGAAGGTCAGGGTCGATCTTGAGGGCCTCCTGTCCTGGGTCCTCTCTGTCCCGTCTGTTATTGATCGGTTCTCCACAACCGGGGTGGTACGGGAACCACTCATCGATCCCCTCGCACTGTCTGGCCCGGTGGCACGGGCGAGCGGCCGGGCGCTTGATGTCAGGTCAGATCATCCCTATGGTCTGTATAAAACTCATCCCATTCCTCCGGTCACTCGGATGACCGGCGATGTCCTGGGACGGTTTGCCCTGAAAGGTGATGAAGTCCTGGCATCCCTTGCCTATATCTCCGAACTCGTTACACAGATACCGGCAGGGCGGGTTCAAGCAGAATATAAGGCTTGTGATGGATATGCCCTTGCAATGGTTGAATCCCCCCGAGGACGGACCCTCTGTTATGTCAGGATGTGTGAGGGTTCTATTGACCGGTTTGCCCTGTCCACCGCGTCGTTCTGTAACTGGATGGCACTCGAGCATGCCGTTCTGGGAAATATCGTCCCTGATTTCCCGGTGATAAATAAGAGCATGAACCTCTCGTATGCCGGGACCGATCTGTGAGGATGAACATGAATATTCTCTCATTTTTACTCAAAAAACCAGAAGATGTCCGGGCATACACACCGGATACCGCTTTTGAATCCGCCGGAATGATGCTCAAAGCGGAGATTGACCGGGTGTTCGGGCATAGTATCGCGATACGGGAGGTTGATTGTGGCAGTGATAATGCAGCAGAGATTGAACTTGCAAATCTTTCCGCTCCCCACTATGATGTCGAACGGTTTGGGATAACCTTTGTAGCCTCGCCCCGGCATGCAGACATCCTTGCCGTCACCGGTGTGGTGACTCATGGGATGAAGGAGGCGCTGATAAAGACCTATGAAGCAACTCCTGAACCAAAATTTGTCATTGCAGTCGGTGATGATGCCTGTACCGGCGGCATGTATGCCAAAACCTATGCCGTCGTTGGTCCGGTTGATTCCGTGATCCCGGTTGATCTGAAGATCCCGGGAAACCCCCCGACGCCGGCAGCCATCCTGGAAGGACTCCTGATGTTGATGAATTCGGCGAAAAAAAGATAATTTTATATTTTCAATAAATCAAAATTTAATTCATTTATTAAAGCGTCTCTTCGGGATTTCAGACTGCTTTCTTCCCCGTTTTGCAACAAGTCTGATTCTCCCTATCTGTGCACCGTTCAGGACATCGATGACCTCCTTGACTGAGGGTTCGGGGACATCAATATAGGTGGCTGTCTGACCGATCCTGATATTACCGATATCATTCTGGATGTTTCTGCCACTGTTTCTGACTATCTGCAGAATATCCCTGACCAGAATGCCATCCTGCCTTCCTGCTGAAAGTCTGACGACTGCCTGTTCTCCCAGGTACTTCAGAAGATCATCCTCTTTTTCGGTTGCAATGCCTGCTGCAATCATCAGAAGAGAGGTTGCAAGAGCGACAGGGTCGGCACCTTCGGCAAGTTTCTCTTCTATCATCGGCCGACAGAACGTGAGGTCTCCGGTCTTCATCAGGGCATCGGCATCGGCAAGGGTGGTCGTCGCCTTCTTCCCGCCTATCTCACGAAGGGTCGGGATAGGGAGTGGTTCAGGCTCTGCACGGGTGCTCCGTCTGACATCCCGAAGTCTGTACCGCTCACGGGGGCTGACAAAGCTGATGGCACGACCGGTACGTCCTGCCCGTGCCGTTCTCCCTATCCGGTGTACATAGTACTCATCATCCTGGGGGAAGTCAAAGTTACAGACAAGGTCTATCTCTTCAACATCAATCCCACGGGCAGCAACATCGGTAGCGATCAGAATCTCAAGTTGCCCCTTTCTGAATGCATTCATGACTTTGTCACGCTGGGCCTGTGCCATACCGCCATGCAGTCCGTCGGCGAGGAACCCTTCTGCCTTGAGGACGCTGGATACGGCGTCAACGGCGATCTGGGTATTACAAAAGATGATGGTCCGCTGGGGTTGGTAAAATTCAAGAACTCTGATGAGCGTATCTGCTTTTGCCGGTTCTCTGACTTCGATATAGTATTGTTCAATCTGCGGGACCGTCAGTTCCTGGTGCACCATCTTGACATCGATGGGGTTTTTCTGGAAACGTCGGGAGATATCAAGGATTTCAGGAGGGAAGGTTGCAGAGAGGATAACGGTCTGTCGTTCTTTTGGTATATGGGACAATATCTCTTCGATATCTTCGCGAAAACCCATATCCAGCATTTGGTCTGCCTCATCAAGGACAACAAGGGAGACCGCATCAAGAAGGAGTGTCTTTCTTTTGATATGATCAATAACCCGCCCAGGTGTTCCAATGACTATCTGGACACCTCTTGACAAGGCCTTAATCTGTCGTTCAATAGGCTGGCCCCCGTACACAGGCAGGATTGATATCCCCTTTTTATGCATTGCCAGTTTATTGAGTTCTGTTCCTACCTGCACCGCCAGTTCTCTGCTTGGACAGAGGACAATTGTCTGAACGTTCCGGTTAGCAGGCTGGCAGAGTTCGATTGCAGGGATACCAAACGCGGCAGTCTTACCAGTTCCGGTATATGCCTGTCCTGCTACATCATTGCCGGCGAGAATTAATGGGATAACCTCTTGCTGTATTGGGGTTGGTTCTTCATATCCGATATCACGGATGGCTTTAATGATTCCAGGTGAAAGCTGGAGGTCTGAAAAAGAAGGTATTTCCATCGCATATTCTGCGTGTCATGGGGATATAAGCATAATGGTTTTGCTCCGAAAAACCTGTGTCTATACCCGATATTATCTCGCCTCTTTAAACATGCTCTGGCATGTCGCGGAAAAATATACCGAAATGTGTTCTTTTTCAGAGTAGGGTAATCAGCATCGCAACAACCCACGGAATGATGAGGTTGTCATCGACCGGACTTACGAGTTCGACAAATCCGGCAACAAGTGAGATGAGCACGGCATACATCGGGGGTGATATAAGCAGGAGCAGAGCCGTCGTGATAATGACACCTCCGAGGAACCCTTCAAGGGTCTTTTTCTTCCATATCCGGTGCGTTCCAAATCGGATGCCAAAGATTGTTGAAAATCCATCCAGCACGGCAAGGACTGCAACCGATACGGCAGCGACAACCGGTGGGAAGAACATCAGGGTTACGAGGGCGCTGAATACAAAGAAGAATGCACCCTTCCCTGGAAACTCTCCTTCACGCTCCATATGGTGAATGAGTGTGCTGATAAGCGGGATGGTATATCCTTTCATGCACAGGTCAATGAGGATAAGACCGATGTACAGGGAAAATCCGATGATCATGGCGGCATGATATGTCGGGAATATAAGGATTACACCGGCAACAAGGAGTCCGAATAACAGATGGGATGTCTTGCGCAGGTACTCATTCATACGTACAGGATGTCTGTGAACATCTTAAGGTGTTCCCTGTCCGGGTGTTACCCCGGTAGGGAAAAAAGGCTGGTTTTGCGAAAAATGTGGGGATGATTACTCATCCTTGAATATGTTGATATAGATGGAATCGGTTCCGGTTGCATCAAGCCGTGCCCGCTCTGCCTTCTCCTCAACAAATGCGTGGATTGGCGGAGTCATGTCAATACCCGGCGTGTGCTTGAACTGCTTCTCAATCTCAACCTGCTGGGAGTGCATGAAGAGTGCATTCCGGATATCCATCGAACAGAGTTCCTCACACTGACCACAGTTGATACAGGAGTCAGAGATGTGTGCAAACCTGATCAGATGGAACATAAAGCCTGGCGGGAGCTGTCCCGGGGTGATGTACCAGGGCTTCTTGGTTGAACACTCAACACAGTAACAGATTGGACAGTTCTCGACACAGGCGTAACACTTGATACACTTTGATGTCTCCTCCATCAGGAGTTTTAAGCGGTCTTTGCCTTTGCCAAGTGATGCAAAGTCTTTCTCACGCCACTCGTCACCGAGTTTGAGCATGGCCTTCTCAACCTTGCCACGGATCTCGATACCCTTTGGATCAGCTGCAGCAACTTCGACAACACCCTTTGCCTGTGCATCGGAGAGGAGCTTTGCACCCTTCTCTGAACAGACTTCGATAAAGGTTGCCTTTCCTGCCTTGTCACCGATGACTCCCCAGTTACCGCATGCAAGATCTGCCTGGCGGGGGATTTTCATCTTACAGCGGCGGCAGTTGGACCGGCGTCCGAACCCTTCTTCTTCAAGTTCATCAATCTTGATGCCCTTGTGTCCGCCTTCGTACTCGATGATGAACTGACCCTTGTCGATCTCTTCCTTGTGAACGGTGTCAGGATCAACGCCGAACTTCTCAGCGATCATCTTCCGTGCACCAACCGGGCTTACCGATCCACCACAGTTGACACCAATCATGACGATATTGTCAAGGTTCACCTGGTTTCTCTTTGCAAGTTCGTAAAAGGCCATGACGTCACAACCCTTGCAGGTTACGGCGATCTTCATGCCCTTTGCACCGTCGGCGTAGTTCTTTAAGATCTTTGGAAGCAGGAGGGTTCCACAGTGCAGGGATCCTGCGGTGGATGCTACTTCTGCCGGATCGGTGATGAATGCCGGAACTGCATCATAGATATCCTGGCCTTTTCTGACGGCGAGGACCGCGTCTACAAATTTACTTTCCAGTGCATATTTGAGAAGTGCAGTGACTGCTCCACCGCATTCTCCCTTCTCGAGGATCTCTTTGTCTTTTGCCCAGACATAGCTCATATCGCCTTTTGCTGCCATGTTCAGGCCTCCTGTATCTTCTCAACGCGAACCGCACAAGCCTTGGACTCCGGAATCTTTGCGATTGGGTCAAGCGCATTGATGGTCAGCATGTTTGCGGCACATTCGACGTAGTGGAATGGAATGAACATGACACCTGGCTTGATATTGTCGGTGACACGTGCAGTGATGGTGATCTCACCACGGCGGGTCTTTGCCTTGACCAGTTCCTTGTCCTTGATACCAAGTTTCTTTGCGTCACCGGTGTTGATCTCAATCCATCCGGTTGGCTCTTCACGCTCAAGGTCAACAGACCTGCGGGTCATGGTTCCGGTGTGCCACTGCCAGATGGAACGTCCGGTGGTCAGAACATACGGGTACTCTTCGTCCGGAACTTCTACCGGCCACTTGAACGGAATTGCGGTCATGAGACCCTTGCCGTCGGGCATACCAAACTTCTCGCTATGGAGAATCGGTGTTCCGGGGTGTTCCTTGGTCGGGCAGGGCCAGTGGAGTGCTTCAGGCCGATTCAGACGCTCGTAAGTCATTCCTGCGTAGGACGGGGTGAGTGATGCCATCTCGTTGAAGACTTCTTCTGAGGTCTTCCATGGGAACTGGGCTCCATATCCCATTGCTGCTGCGATGGATGCGATGATCTCCCAGTCACCTTTTGCCTCTCCTGGCGGGTCCTGTGCCTTTCTCCACATCTGGACACGGCGTTCGGTGGAGGTCTGGGTTCCGTCCTTCTCTGCATAACAGGCTGCCGGAAGAACGACATCTGCGAACTCAGCAGTCTCGTTCAGGAAGATATCCTGGACAACCAGGAAATCAAGGGTCTTGAGTGCATGCTCGACGTGGGTCAGGTCAGGGTCTGATATCATCGGGTTCTCACCCATGATGTAGAGACACTTGATCTCACCTGGCTTTTCGGTCAGAACGTTCATAAGAGTGGTGACTTCGTACCCGTTCTCACCTTTTGCAATGCCATCAGGGAATTTCCATGCATCTGCGAACTTCTTCTGGGCTGCCTCATCAATGACCTTCTGGTATGCGGTGTAGACAACCGGCAGACATCCCATGTCACAGGCACCCTGCACATTGTTCTGTCCACGAAGGGCGTTCACACCAGTTCCCGGCCGGCCGAGGTTTCCGGTCAGCATCTGCAGGTTACCACAGGACTTCACGTTGTCAACTCCGGTGGTGTGCTGGGTGATACCCATGGAGTAGAGAATTGCACTTGCACCTGATTTTGCAAACCATTCTGCTGCAGTCTTGATCTTGTCTACTGGTACACCGGTGACTGAAGAGACATTCTCAAGGCTGTACTCCTCCTTCATGACCTCTTTCTTGAGTTCATCAAAGCCGTTGCAGCGTTTCTCAATAAAGTCCTTGTTTTCCCAGCCGTTTCGGATGATCTCCTGCATCATACCATTCAGGAGACAGACATCAGTTCCGGATCTGAACTGCAGGTACAGGTCTGCCTGCTTTCCGGTTGGGGTCAGACGCGGGTCGGCATAGATGAATTTGGCACCTTTTGCCTTTGCCTGCATGACACGGCGTCCGATAAGCGGGTGGCATTCAAAGGTGTTTGAACCGATGATGAAGACGCACTTTGAATCGGCGATATCACCGATGGAGTTGGTCATTGCACCAGATCCAAAGATGTTTGCAAGACCGGCTACCGTAGATGCATGGCAGAGACGGGCACAGTGATCAATGTGCTTGGTCTTGAGGACACCACGGGCAAACTTCATCATGGCGTAGTTGTCTTCGTTGGAGACACGTGCTGATGCAAGACAGGCACATTCATCAGGTTTGTAGGATTTGAACTTCTCTGCAATGAGTTTGAGTGCCTCATCCCAGGTTGCTTCTACAAACTTTCCATCCTTCTTAATCAGTGGTTTTGTTAGTCGGTCCGGGGAGTTGATGAATTCATGCGCATAGGTCCCTTTCGGGCAGAGCTTTCCTTCATTCACCGGAGAGCGGTGGTAGGGAGCAGTACCTACAACCTTTCCGTCCTTTACCACGAGGTTTAAAGAACACCCGGTACCGCAGTACGGGCATGTAGTCTGGACATACTTGAGATCCATTACGATTCCTCGGTAACAAAAGGTTCTGGATTGGGACTATTAAGTCTTGTGAAAAAATTCTCATTTTTGGTGATTAGAAGTGGGACACTTCCACAAGAAGTTCTGGTGCCGGGAAAACCGGACCTGATCGGTAAAACAAGTCCTGCTAATTACCTGTGTTTGTCAACGATGAAGAAAAATGGTTCAGAGAATGGAAAAAACAGGGCGCACTGAAAGGTTCACTTTTTCTTTCTGCTTTTATCAGCAGAGGATGATGAACTCTTCTCACGGGATCCGGTCACCCGGATGTCCACACCATTGACGATCGGATCACCATAGAAGATGTATCTTCTGATGACCTGTCCGTACACCTCAACAATGTCTCCTTTATTGATGTCATTCCGGGGGCTGGTAAACATCTTTACCGTGGTAACACCGGTCCGGTCACCGATGATGAAATGCGGCCGGTTTAATGATCTGAATCTGACTTCTTCTACAAGTCCCTCGATTTTGATGGGTTTGGATACCATGGATTCGTTGATCTCACGGATCTTTACGTCCTTCGCAGATGCCTCATACATTGGTATGAGGTCCGAATACTGACTTTGTGAGAGGTAGGTCAGACCCATGGGAATAAGAAGAAGACAAATTAAAGTCGGAATTCCCCAGATGAGCATACTGGTATCTCCAGTGGAGAATACATAGATCGAAATCAGGATCAGAAAAAATGCGAAGACAAGGACGTGCAGGATTGACGGTCGTATCTTTCTTGGAAGAAACTGCATAAAAAAAGAAGGGTGTGTAATTACTCAAGTGCTTCGATCTCTTTCTTGAAGGCGATCCAGTAGAGAACACCAACAAAGATCAGACCGCCGACGATGTTTCCAATGGTGACAACGATAATGTTGTTTGTCCACATCGTAACCCAGTTCAGTGTCGCAAGTTTCTCTGCAGTAATGGTTGCGACCTGTTCTGCGTTCAGGTACCCTGCCGTCATGATACCGGCTGGGATGAAATACATGTTGGCAACACAGTGTTCAAATCCGGTTGAGACGAAAGCCATGATCGGGAACCAGATTCCAAAGAATTTACCAACTGCATCATCTGCACAGATACCGAGCAGGATAGCGAGGTTAACAAGCCAGTTACATCCGATACCCTTCAGGAATGCAGCCCAGATGCCTGCCATTCCAACATAACTGACCTTTGCAATACCGATATTTACTGCCCGTAATCCAAAGGCGTTCACGGTTGCAAGTCCTGCGGCATTCCAGGAGACAAACGGTCCGTTTGCCATGATGTATGCATAAAAGATCGAACCGATAAGATTTCCGATATATACCCAGATCCAGAGGTTCAGGACTTTTGCCCAGCTGATCTTGTGGACGAATGCTGCGAGAGGTGCAAGCATTGCGTCACCGGTAAAGAGCTCTGCACCGGTAAGGACGGTGATAATAAGCCCAACAGGGAACACCGCTCCCAGAATGAGCTGACCAAACCCAGCTCCCAGGTTATCTGCGACTGCAGTAGAACAGACGGTGGCGAGGGCACCTCCCATTGCGATATATGCCCCGGACATGAATCCACGGATGATCATGTTCCACCATTCCAGGCCTGCTTTATACTTTCCAGCGCCCGCTCCCTTGGCGATTATTTGTACGGGTGGATGAAATACCATAGTTAGTTACACCTTCACAGAGTCTGCCTGATTCAAGGCCACACAACACGCCTTGCAGGCTTAAACATTAAGTATTTTGTGATAGTATTAAACACTTTTGAAAATAATCCCGAACTGAACTGTTCAATTTTCTAAAAAATGTCCAAGCAAAAGGAATTTTATATCTATCGTACCAGATGTGACACCCTCATCGGTGATTGACGGATGGCCTCTGCGATCATAATCCGGACAATTCATCATCCAGTCCGTCACAGGATAAGGATGATGAATATCGCCGATATTTTTCCTATCCGGAACCTGACCGTGCTCCAAAAGGTTTTATGCGTCCTGTCACTTGTCATTCCATGGGCAGGAATTGGTTTTTCATTTCTCCTGCATTCCATGGGTATAATTGAAAATGAAGGGAGCTTTATCTGGGGTTGCGTTCTTGGTTCATGCGTGTTGGCTGCTCTTGCGCTTCTGTTTGAAAAAAAGGATATTGTCTCTATTATGACTCCAGTTTACGCATTAATCATCTTTTTCAGCATGGAAATTCCATGGACCATCTTTCTGCAGGTCCTATACTCATGTACGCTGACAATACTCCTCTGGCGACTCCTCACCAGGTTTGGAACACCGGATGCAATGCGTCATGCTTAAAAACCGGACAGGTTGATTATACTATCCTGTAGATGCGTCGCCAACCGTTTATCTCCCCGATTATTGCTGACCTGGTCTATCAGGCGGTAACAGGAGTTTCGGGGGTCCAGTTTACCGACCCCCTTCCCTGTCCGAACTGCATGGGCATGGTGATCAGCCATGATATGAAACAACGGCGATTTTCGACGGTGTATGCTCCTGAAGGGGAGATGCACATCTATGTGTATGTCAAGCGCTTTCATTGTCGGGACTGTGGTCAGCTCTGCTATGCCAAAGCGCCCTTTTATGAAAAAAGCAGGTTTGGATCACCGATTGTGGATCTCTGCCTCTCTCTCTCGGAGGACCACACCTTTTCCCATGCGGCAGCTCTTATGAACCGGATGGGGATAGTCATAAACAGGGGGACGGTCAGGAAGACGGTGCAGACTCATTCCCATGAAGTCCGGTCAACCGATCTGTTTGGGATGAAGCTTCCTGATTCCGTGCTGGCCTTGTCAACCCTTGTAACAACGGCAGATCCGTCGCAGCCGATACGGGGATGTGATGTGCTTCGTGCCTGCAGAATAGATGCAGGATACCTGTCCGAAGGTCACCTGGTATCAGATCGAATTCACAACCATTATTGGTCTGACAGATGACCTCTTTGTGAGGAACCGTAATGGAACTGAACGGTGTACCAATTGATAACACATTTGCTGAAGGATTTCCAATATGGGTATCACGGGTAATAATAACCGGAGTAACCCGCGAATGGGCAATGACCGCTGCGATGGAGGCTACCGGGTTTGCAACCTCTGCAATTGGTTGTCCCTGTGAGGCAGGTATTGAAGGATATGTCAGTGCAGATGAGACCCCTGACGGACGTCCGGGTGTATCCATTCTGATCTGTGCCTCAAAGAAGAAAGTTCCGGAACAGGTCATGGAGCGTATTGCCGAGTGCGTCTTGACCGCAGCAACAACCTCTGTCTTTAATGGCATGCCTGATGCAGAAGAGAAGTTCGATATCAAAATTCACTTCTTTGGAGACAAGTTCGAATCCAAGGTGGAGATTGGCGGACGGCAGTGCTGGAAGATCCCGATTATGGAAGGAGACTATGTTGGAGAAGAAGTCTTTGGCATGGTCAAGGGTGTCGCAGGCGGGAACTTCTTTGTCATGGCAGACAACCAGATGACTGCCCTTATGGGAGCAAAGGCAGCTGCAGATGCAATTTTTGAAGTAAAAGGGACCATCACCAGCTTCGCAGGCGGTATTGTTGCGTCAGGATCCAAAGTCGGATCAAAGAACTACAAGTTCCCAATTCCGGCAACGACCAATGAGCAGTATTGCCCGACCATCCGTGAGAAGGTTCCGGATACCAAAGTCCCTGATGGTGTCAAATCCATCTATGAGATCGTCATCAATGGTGTGGATGAGGCATCAGTCAAAAAGGCAATGGCAGCAGGTATCAAGGCTGCAGTCAAGGTTCCGGGTGTTTCGTTCATCAGTGCCGGTAACTATGAAGGAAAGCTTGGGCCATTCCAGTTTAAACTGGCAGAACTCTTCTGATCAATATCTTTTTTAACCAATTCACCAGAATTATTACTTACCCTCAGGAGGGTGATTTATGAAACTGGAAGAATATAAGAAGATTTTACTTGCAGCGATCGATAAGGAAGTTGATGCGTATGCTTTTTACATATCACTTTCAGAAAAAGTTAAAGATCCGGCTTTGAAGGGAACGTTCAAAGAACTTGCTCAGGAGGAGACATATCACCGGAAAACTCTCCAGGAATATTTAAGTGGAGCCAAAAAAGAGCTCAAATTTGATGAGGTTAAGGATTACCATATTTCAGACACCATCGAAAAGCCAAAACCATCAATGGACTTAAAACCCCTTGAAGGTCTTCAGGTTGCAATCAAGCGGGAAGAAGAAGCAATGCAGATGTACGAGCAGTTTGCCGCTGCAAGTACGGATGCAGATCAGAAGAAGACGTTTGAAGAGCTGGCAAAGATGGAGCGCGGACACAAAGCCCGCCTAGAAGACATATACACCAACAGTGCCTTTTCAGAGGCCTGGTAATCATTTTTATTTTTTTATCATTTCCTGCTAGGGAACGCTCGTAATTCTCCTCTTAACAAACCGGTGAGGTAAAGCGATAGGAACGCGATATGTTCTACCGGGATAGTGGTGAATGAAAGCGACCAAGGCATCGGTCTGGGACTTATTTAACGGGGCAAAACAATACAAGGTCCCGCTGTTTCAGCGCCCGTACGTATGGTCACGACAGCAGTGGGAGCAGTTATGGGCGGATATCAGGGAACAATATTCTCTTCGTACTGGATCGGAGAAATCGCCTGCCCGGTTCCTGGGTTCCATCGTTGTAGTCAGGGAGTATGAAAAAAACCTTGATAAATATGTCATCATAGACGGTCAGCAGCGAATCACCACCGTAAGTATCATTCTTGCCGTTATCAGAGCATTTGCACGGGAGAAAGGGCTGCATGAGCTCTATGATCAGATATCTGATTTTTTAAAGAACGCACCAAAGAGTGGGGAAGGGCAGTATGTTGTCATCCCGACAAGGGTCGATAAAAACGCCCTGTTTCATATTTTTGATGAAGACTATGTTTTTGACCAGGATTCAGGGATAGTTGAGTGTTTTGACTATTATTGGTGGCAACTCGACCGTTTTTCCGGGATGGATCTGCATCTCTTGCAGGAAGTAATTACTGAAGATCTCTGTGTGGTTTATATAGAGCTTGATGAGGGTGAAAATCCGAACCAGGTGTTTGAGGCTTTAAATTACCGGGGTGTGCCGCTTGAGGAGTCAGACCTTATCAGGAACTTCTTCTTCGCCCATCTGGACAGCCAGGAGATTGCCGAAGCTCAGTATGATCAGTTCTGGAAACCGATGGAAGAGCGGCTGAATAATGATCAGGTTCTGATATCCTCCTTTATCCGGCACTTTTGCATGAAGGACGGTCGTATTATCCGTCATGGCGAGATCTTTGAGAAGATCCGGAGGCGATACCAGCAGGCCTCATCAGATGATGTTCGCCTGTTACTTCGGGATATCAGCAGATTTTCTGAATATTACCGCCTTATCCTCTTTCCGGAACAGGGTGACGGGGACAGCCGGGTCAGGAAGGAGGTGTGTAAATCCCTTACCCGAATTAAACGAATCGGCAATAATGCCCCTGCACCATTCCTCCTTCTTCTGCTGGCAGCAAATGATCGACGAAGAAATCCTGCTGCTTCACTATCAGATGATGAATTACTTGAAATCCTCTCCTGTGTTGAAAGTTACCTGATACGTCGGATGGTCTGCCAGAGGTCAGATGCGGTATATGAGGAAGTGTTTGAGATCCTCTGCCGGGGTGCATCAGACGGGTTAGGGTATCTTACGCCGGAGGAGACCAGGTCATTTATCGCATCTCTTCAGGCTCCTTTTGATATGCCGGATGATGATGAGTTCTTGGATCATCTCCGGTACAGCGATCTCTATCAGCCGGGTTCAGACAATGAACTTGCATTTGTCATCCTTGAGCGGCTTGAGGAGTACTTTTCAAGTCAGCCACGGGGCTCTGATCCTGCGCCATCATATGCGTTGTTTGAGGATGAGGCTGAAGTCAGGATGATCGATCATATCATGCCTGAAACACTGTCAGATAACTGGAAAGAGCATCTTGGGTCAGACTGGTCTTCAGTACATGCCGACTTTGTGCACCGGCTTGGAAATCTGACGATTACTCAGGAGAACCCGGCGATAAAAAATGCAGATTTCGAGGTGAAGAAGGCCTGGTATGCTCTTGATAACCTGATGCTGAATGCAGGTATGAAAAATATACGGTTCTGGAGACGATACCAGATCGATCAGCGTTCAGGCGTTCTGGCGGCATTCTGTGTGAAGATATGGGCACGGTGTGAGGTATCCGAAACCGAGGTCCCGAAACTCTCACCTGCTCCTAGTGCCTGTATGCGGCAGGGTGAGATACCAAAGATGGCACGGCCGGCGATGCTCACTATTGCCGGTTCATCTCATGAGGTGAAGTACTGGTACCAGGTTCTGGAACATACGGTCCAAGTTGTCTTTGAGAAAGAGCCGCAGAAGTTTGACCGGATAGTGAGGGAGTACTCCGGGTATTTTTCCGACGATCCATCACGGTATAAGTCGAGAGTTGGATCCTACTCCTATAAATCGCGGTTTGGCAGGTATCAGATCCGGGATATGTGTCTGAACATCATCCGGCTTGTCGGATGGAATGAAGAGGTCTGGTGTCTTACCTGTGAATGAGATGAAAGAGGCAGAGGGTGTGGAGTGACCAGAGTGGGTAATGACTCCTGTCTAGAGTCGATATTCTGTTGCTTAAATTGAGTGTTCTGCTCCTTAACCTTGAATTATGCGATACTTTCCTTTCGGAAAGGTTATCTCAAATCTGGCTCCCCTCCCTATAGTTCCGGTCTCCTGAATGGTTAGGCCGGTGATGGATAAGACTTCACGGGCAAAGAATAGCCCAAGCCCCTGGTTGTTTTGCGTATCATGAGAAAAGATCAGTTCTTTTTTCTCTGGTTCGATCCCGATCCCATCATCAGCGATGATAAGAACCAGACTGCCATCCAGCTCCTCTGTCCATGCAATAATTTGACTGGTGTTCTTTCCATGCATGGTCGCATTTACCAGTATATTTGTAATGGCCTTCTCCAGGAAGGGATCGGCAAAGACCTCATATGGTCCGATATTCTGGATATGGGTGATATTCGAGAGTTCCACGTGTGATGCCGCGAATGTATAAACCTCCTTTATTTTTTGCCATTTTGGAGGGTTCATTCCCATATCCTGGTAATTTCTCGTAAACGAGATCTGTACACTAAGCTGGTGTACGATTGCCTGCATTCTCGCGAGTAACTGTTTAATATGGGGTTCGTTCGTCTCCTGACTACAGAACTCAAGATATCCAAGGAGGACGAATACCAGGTTTTGGATCTCATTTCTGGTGATCTTGGTCAGGAAATTCAGTTTCCGGTTGATCAGGTTCATTGCCTCCAAAACCTGCCTTCGTTCTGTGATATCTGTGCATACCATGATGGCAGCGATATACCGGTTATCTGGCCCAGATATGGGAGAGGCGTTTATAAGGAGGTAGCGGAGAGATCCTGTTGAATCGCACATTACTCCTTCATATCCAGTGGTGCTCATTCCCTGGGCTGCCAGTATGAGTGGATGCTTATCTTTTGGTATCTCCTCCCTGGTATCTGGATTGAGTATCGGGTATGTGAAAACCTCGGAGAAGCCTGCCCCCTCGTTTATCATATCCTGGTTTATCCCAAGGATATCGAGTGCTGACTGGTTAATGGTATATATCTTCTCGTCAGGGAGGTGTATCAGGATCATCGGAACATTGCTCTGTTTAAATGCTGCATCAAGCAGAATCTTGAGTTCATCTAGTTCTTCGATCTGATGTTGCAATGTTATAGTCTGTTGGGCTACTTCCGTATTCAGCTGAGTATTGTACTGTCGCAGGATGAGGGAGTACACAGTGATGACGAGAATAGCCCCTCCTGAGAGGACGAGGAGGGTTATGAGGTATGGCATCAGTGTATCGGCAAAGAAGGCTTCGCCAAACCACCGGTCTCTGATCTTTTTCATCTCTCCTGATTGTTTCATCCTGTCAATTGCCTGATTCAGTTCCGAGAGCAGGGCCGTGTTTCCTTTCTTGACAGCGAGCCCATACGGTCGCTCTGATTCGGGATCACCTACTGTTTTTAGTAGATGTTGGGCCTGAAGTGACTGCAGGGTGTACATCCCGACATAATAGTTGCCGATAAAGAGGTCTGCGGATCCATTGATGATCGCCTGCATCGCCTGGATCTGATTTGGGTACTCTTGGATGGTCAGGTTGGGATACGCATCCTTCAGCCTGATGGTATTCATATCACCGATCTGTCCTGCAACCGTACCGTTCCATCGTGAGAGGTCCTGTGTCGGGAGGTTGAAATCATCCCTCCTCATAAATCTGGCCGATCGTTGATTGATGGTCCTCTCGGTGAAGTCAAAGAAGTTTTTTCGTTCATCGATGATGGCGACCCCAATGAGAATGTCTTTTTCTCCGTGTTCAATTTGCCGGACTGCTTCTGCCCATTCCATGAGTTCGATATGTACGGTTCGGTTGAGATCCTGGGCAATAGTCTGCATTATCTCGACGTCATATCCTGTGGGTGTTCCATCACGTAGAAAAGAGAAGGGAGGGAAGGAATCATCGCCGACAGCATATAATTCGTTTTGGTTATGAGGTTCATCCAACTGGGAATCCTCGCTCATGTACCCAGAGAGAATAATGACTAGAATGAGGGTACAGAAGATCACCGTAAGTCCAATCAATACTTGGTTCGTCTTCGAGAGAGAATTCTGTAAAAATTGGGGTTTTTCCATCGGCTATATTACCATTTCGGCTCCTCATACATATCATTTTCTTCATTTTGACGATACAAGAAGCAACACTTATACCTGTTGGTGCACCATGTTTGTTGACGAAATTTTCGCCAACAAAGATCCCCCTATACATCTGGAGCCCGGAATGTCTGGTATATCAGAACCATATATTATCCATTATCCGTGGATTTGCGCAGTCAGCGACGATACAGGAGGCCAGGTTGAACTTATCGAGTGTTTTGACTGTATCGGCGGAGCCATGTGGGTGAAAAAGCACTATGCAAAGTCGCCACTTGTCACCGGCGTCCGGACCGTCGGTTCCATGAATCGGTTTCTTCTGCGGACCGGAGAGGTTGACCTTGCCCTTGAAGGATCAAAATTTCCGGCTGGTATCTCAAAAGTCAGTGTAGAGGGGGATGAGATTGCTATCTCCTATATCGGGATGGGTGGTGGCGGGGTTGGTGCCACCATCTGCCGGGCGAGTGCCGAGGGAGTGATCCGTTCTTCGTATGATGAATCAGGCGGGGGAAAAGTTGCCGGATCAACGATAGTTCTTCCCCGAATGAGCCGGGTGCTTATCGGAGTTGATGACACAGACACCCCGGAGGAGGGAGCAACATGGACGCTTGTTCACAATATTGCCCGGACGGTTGCAGATAAGAGGCACCGGTACCTCTCACATACAATAGTCCAGCTCTTTCCGGTCCCGTTCAGGACAAAGAACTGTGTCGGTGTGGTTGCAGAATTTGCAAGCAGCAATCCCGAGGAGCTTGCCAGGAGATTTTCCGAGCTCCTGATGCAGTACACTCTCTCAAAAGAAACCGGAATGGCGGTCTTTACCGGATTTTCTCCGGATCGTCTTTTAGAATACGGGTGGCGGACAAAATCCGGACAGGTTACCCCGGATGATGCGAGGGCACTTGCCGGTGATGATCTGAAAATCTGGATCAATGGCCGGGGAATTACGGGTGCAATCGCAGCGATCCCGTTTTACACCCGGTATGATGAGGGTCTTCAATTATGTGGACAGAGCTGAAGGCCAGGCTCTTACATGCAGGCACTACACACCTGACCGGAGTTTCAGCAGATGACTATATCGCACGTTCCCGTGCCGGCCCGGGGGCAGGAACGTCTGGTTCGGTATTTTTTTGCATGGATGGCCACCGGGTCAGGCTTAGCCTTTCAGAAACCAGCCGTGTTGAGCTGCACCATGCAGGGAATGGAAAGGCAGTTCTCCGTTTTGAAGGAGAGGAGTATTCCGGATCTTTGGAAAAACCCGGACTTCATTGTCCCCGCCAAGCATACCTGACCATTACTGGCTCCTGCATCTTCCAGTGCCGGTACTGTAATGTCTGGAAAAATCCCAGACCCAGGCGGAGTATTGATGAGATAGAAGCGATGGTTTTATCTGTATTTCCAGACATTGATGCAATATCCCTGACATCCGGCGTCCTAACTGATATTCATGAAGAGGAACGGTATACGCTTGATGTTGTGAGAAGGCTGCAGAAGTTTCAGCTCCCGATTGGAGTATCAATATATCCTGACCCGGAGACACCGTATCGCCTGAAAGAAGCCGGAGTGTCAGAGGTGAAGTTCAACCTTGAGACGGCAACTGACCAGCTCTTTTCTGTCATGTGTCCTGGCCTTGTCAGGGGAGATGCAATCGCTGCCCTTCGTGCTGCAGTTCCTTTGTTTGGAAGAAATCATGTCTTTTCCAACGTCATCCTCGGCCTTGGGGAAACTGATGATGAGATGGCAGCATGTATCGAGTATCTGTGCCAGAATGGGATTCTGCCGGTTATCAGGCCCCTGACGCCGGGCGGGGATCTGACCGGTTTTCATGCCCCTGATCCGGATCGGATTATCCGGATAGCCCGGATTCATGAAGAGATGCTCCGAAAATATGGTCTTGATCCCACAGCAGCCCTGACCATGTGTCCGGCATGCACCGGATGTGACCTGATTCCGGGGAGGGATACATGACATCTGGTCTTGGGGATGCTATACTGGCATATGCTGATTCGGTGTATGCCGTGCCCGGATATCCGGTGACGACCCTGATTGAAGAGACCGGGGCAGAACTGGTCATCAATGAGAAGGTCGCCCTTGAATATGCACTCGGGGATTCGCTATCAGGCAAGCGATCCTGTGTTATTGTCAAGCATGTCGGGATGAATGTGCTTGCCGATACTCTGGTTCATGCAACCGCCCAGGGTCTGAAAGCCGGGATCGTCATTGTTGTCGGAGACGATCCGAATGCATACGGGACCCAGACCGTGCAGGACTCCCGGTTGTGGGGAACAATTGCCATCTGTCCGGTTATTGATATGTCTGGTATTGATCCGGTCGGAGAGGCCTTTTATGTATCAGAGCAGTTCTCCCGGGTTTCCATCGTCCGGTTCATCCCCGGTGACCTGAAGAGATCATGGCAGGGATGTTCTGAAGTGTCTGAAAGGAGTACGTGTGGGACGCTTGCCGACCCTGATCTGACCATGTACGGTCGTGCGGTTCGTGCCTATTCAGCGGTCCCGGAGATGATAAAATCCGGGTATCTTCCGTATCCGATCTCACCACTGGTCTATGACGACAGTCCGGTATCACGTCGTGAACGGGGCTCATCACGGATGGTCTGTCCTGGTTGTCCGTTCCGGTTTGTCTTTGATACGCTGCAGGAACGGGGAGTGTCTGTCATCAGTGATACCGGCTGTAGTCTCCTCTCCATGATCCCGCCATACAGATTCGGGATTGCCAACTACGGGATGGGATCATCGGTGGGAGTTGCTGCACAATCCACCAGAGTGGCACTTACCGGTGATTATGCCCTGCTCCACTCAGGCATCCAGGCTCTGATTGATCTGCATGCTAAAGGCAGGCCACTTCTCTGTATTGTCTTGCAGAACCGGTGTATGGGAACAACGGGCCGCCAGCCGGTTCCGGATGTCTGCACCTATCTGCGGTTTTCAAATCCGATCTGGTGCAATGCCAGTGAACATGAAAAAATTTCAGGACTTTTGGTCCCTGATACCACGCTACGGGTGCTTATCATTCAGGGAGATTGTCCGGAGGAACAACGCACATGAAACCATGGCACATTGAAATTTGTGATGTCACTCTTCGGGACGGTGAACAGACCCCTGGAGTATCATTCACTGCTGATGAGAAGAAGGATATCGCATCCCGGCTTGATGCAATCGGAATTGAGGTGATTGAAGCCGGATTTCCTATTGTATCCGCCCATGAAAAGGAGATGGTCCGGAATATCTCCCGGCTGGGTCTCTCGGCAAAGATATGTGGTCTGTCACGGGCCTGCAGGGAGGATGTGGATGCAGCGATTGATGCTGAAGTTGACATGATCGGGCTTTTTATTGCCCCTTCTGATCTGCATCTGAAATACAAGCATAAAAAGCCCCGGGATGTTGTTGTTGCAAATGCTCTTGAACAGCTTGATTATGCGGTGGATCATGGTCTTATCGTTCGGTTTGGTGCTGAAGATGCATCCCGTACCGACCCTGATATCCTCGTTGACATCTACCGGCAGGCAGCAGATCACAAGGCGACCTATGTCACATATGCCGATACGACCGGGTGTCTGACCCCTCTTGAGGTCGCTACGGTCATGAAGGATCTTGTCCCCAAAACGCCCATCCCGATTGCCATGCATGCTCATAATGATCTCGGGTGTGCGACGGCAAATACACTCATTGCCGCAGAACTGGGAGCGTATCAGTTGCATACCACGGTGAACGGCCTTGGTGAACGGGCAGGGAATGCACGGCTAGAGGAGGTTTTGGTATCACTCGTGCTCAAAGGCGGGATTACCCGGTATGATCTCACAGAGATTCCGGCTCTTTCAGAACGGGTTCAACAGTATAGCGGGATTTTTATGCCTGCAACGAAACCGGTGGTCGGTGCGAATGCGTTTGCCCATGAGAGTGGGATTCATATTGCAGCTATTCTGGAAAATCCGGAGACCTACGAGTTCATACCCCCAGAGCTCCTGGGACTGGAACGGCGGTTTATCCTGGGGAAGCATACCGGAAAGCGTGCTCTGGTGCATATTCTGAATTCTTTTGGCTATCACATCACCGATGAGCAGGTTATGCAGGTTCTTGAATTGATAAAGGATAGAAGTGAGGATAAATGCAGTATCAACCAGCGGGTGCTTGCGGAGATCATCTCCCAGGTAACCGGGGAGGATAAGATCAATGGTGACATTATCGGAGAAGATTCTGGGTGCCCCGGCCGGCACGTATATTGATCGACGGATTGACCGGGCATTCTGCCATGACGGGACCGGGATTCAGGCAAAGATAATCTATGATGCAATGGGGGCTCCGGGTATTGCAAATCCGGATTCTGTCTACATTATTTATGATCATATTGCTCCGGCGAACAACTCCCAGACTGCAGAGCTCCAGGCAGAGCTCCGGACCCTTGCCAGAGAGTGCGGGGTGCATTTCTGGGATATCGGCTCTGGTATCTGTCATCAGGTGATGGCAGAAGGGCAGGTGGCACCAGGGGAGGTTGTCATCGGAGCTGATTCTCATTCATGCACACTCGGTGCTCTCGGGGCGTTTGCAACCGGCGTCGGGGCAAGTGACATGGCAGGTATCTGGGTGTCTGGTGAGACCTGGCTGAGGGTTCCTGATTCAATCGGCATTCATCTCTCCGGATCCTTAGCGAAAGGCGTTGAGTGGAAGGATGTTGCGCTGACCTATGTGGCACGGCTCGGGATGGACGGAGCAACCTATGCGGCCCTGGAGTTCATTGGTGAATCCACTCCGTCGGTTCCCATGGAAGGACGACTGACATTATGCAATATGGCGGTTGAGGCCGGGGCAAAGACCGGGCTCTTTTATGCAGACAAGGAGACAGAGCGATATCTCGCGGAGTATTCTGTTCCCTGTCCGATGCAGGTTTTGGAAAACCCGGACTATGTGCAGGACTGCTATCTTGATCTCGCAGATATTGAGCCGGTATGTGCGGTTCCTCACCGGGTGGATACTGTCCAACCGGTTCCGGCCCTTGCAGGTACCCATCTTGATCAGGTCTTTATCGGGACCTGTACGAACGGCCGGTTTGAAGATCTCGCACGTGCTGCCAGGATTCTGAAAGGACGCCGGGTAAAAGTCAGAACCATTGTTGTTCCGGCATCAGAGCGTGATTTCCTCAAGGCTATTTTGTCAGGGGTTGCTGCTGACCTCGTGCAGGCAGGATGTACCATCGGACCGCCCGGCTGTGGTCCCTGCCTTGGTGCCCATATGGGTGTTCTGGGTGAGGGTGAAGTAGCCCTTTCAACCGCAAACCGGAACTTTAAGAACCGGATGGGTGTGGGGGCTTCGTATTATCTCTGTTCACCCTCCACTGCTGCAGCAAGTGCCATATATGGTGAGATTACTGATCCAAGGGAGGTTGTATGACTGCTCTCAAAGGCTCCGGCCCTGCAGTCTGTATCGGAGAGGATATCGATACGGATCTGGTGATTGCCGGACGATACCTGAGAACAAAAGACTGGAGTTTTTGGGCACAGCATGTGTTTGAGGATCTTGATCCTTCTCTTGCCGGAAGACTGAAAGGAGCGGTGCTTGTCGCCGGAAAGAACATGGGTTGCGGGTCTTCACGGGAACAGGCGGCCCGGGCTCTGCATGAGGCAGGAGTTCTTGCTGTCATCGCCCCGTCGTTTGCCAGGATTTTTTTCCGGAACTGCATCAATGTCGGGCTTCCGTTACTGGAATGTGATCTGACCGGATGCACCGATGGCATGATCATCACTTTTGATTGCACTGAAGGGTGGGTGGAGGTGGATGGGACGCGGTATCTCTTCCGACCCCTCTCTCCACGGATGCAGGAGATTCTCAGCACCGGCGGTCTGATTGAGTACTGGAAACGGAGAAAAGAGCGATGATCTTCCCCCCCCACTGCAAATGCATCGGGTATGCTGGAAATAAACCGGTAGGGGACCGCGTGTATTTTCTCTCAGAGTATCTGATCCATGAAGTTCCCGGTGGATTTGAAATATTAGCCGTACAGCCTGCAGAGGGGGACGGACTGATGAGGGATATTGCCTCGGTGACCCGGATTGCAGGGCCTGATGAGGTATACCTGTATCCGGATCCGGTGGTGCTTCATAACCGGGGAGATTTGATTCAGAAAGCTCTTCAAAGTCCAAAACGGTGCACCATCTTCACCGGGATAGAGGAGCATAAGATCTTTATCTGTGATCCGGACCCTGCATCCCTGCTCACGGTTCATGTCTATGATGTCACACCTCCCCATCCGCACCTTGCCGGAACTCTGGAGGTTCTTGAAAAGGCAGGGATATTCGGTGAACTTGAGATCCGATTCTGTTATCATGTGAATGATATCAGGGAGACAAAAGCAGATGCATATCCCTGTAAGGCAGGGGGGTTTTCCCGGACCATCGATTCTGACCGGCTTGTCGGTGATGAGCAGGTGGCAGGGTGTATGACGGCACGACAGGTGCTCAGGGACTGCTATGGGCATGATTTCCCTCTGATTGATATCTGCCCGGCAAATGCAGTACGGGAAGAACCGTTTATTGCACGATGTTGCCGTGCAGAACGCAGCGGGGTACAGACATTGAATGGAAAGAAAGGTGTGGTGGTTCACTGGGGTGCATCCCCCAAACAGATCACCGATGCCGTGTATGCATGTATTCATGAATGGAGGAATGGATGAAGCGGGTTGTTGTGGCTCCCGGTGATGGTATCGGACCTGAAGTAATACCTTCTGCACTTGAGGTGCTTCGGTTCTTTCATCCTGAGTGGGAGTATATTCCGGTATATTTGGGGTATGAGTGCTGGAAGAGAACCGGAGATGCATTGTCACAAAGGACACTTGAAACGCTCAAAAAGGCGGATCTAATCCTGTTTGGTGCGATTACAACACCTCCTGATCCGAAGTATCACAGTGTGGTGCTACGGATTCGAAAGGAACTGGATCTCTATGCAAATCTCCGCCCGGTATTCGGAGAAGGGTTTGATATTTTGATCGTGCGGGAGAATACCGAGGGGCTCTATTCAGGTATCGAATGGCAGGAGAAGGATCGTGCCTGTACCCTCCGTGTTGTCAGTGAAGCAGGATCGCGTCGGATTGCCAGATTTGCTTGTGGCTGTGCCAAGCGGAGACGAAGACATCTGACAATCGGCAATAAGGCAAATGTCCTGAAGTCTGACTCTTATTTCCTTGATATCTGCATGGAGGAGGCTGAAAAGGCAGGAATATCCATAGATAAAAAGTATATCGACTCACTGGTTCTTGACGTCCTGCAGCACCCAGGCCGGTATGATGTCATTGTGACGACGAACATCTTTGGGGACATCCTTTCAGATGCGGCTGCATTTCTGGAAGGGGGCCTTGGGATGCTTCCCAGCGCAAATATTGGACGGCATCAGGCACTCTTCGAACCAGTTCATGGCAGTGCCCCTGATATTGCCGGGAAGGGTCTTGCAAATCCCATCGCAGCCATCAGATGTGTATCCCTGCTTCTTAAGTATGTCGGAGAGAAGCCCAGTGCTATTGAAGTGGAGAAGGCGATTCAAAAGACCATCGCCGACGGGATAAAGACTCCTGATCTCGGAGGTACTGCAACAACTGAGGAAGTGGGACGGGCAGTCCTATCACATCTTGCATCATCAAAAAAGGCAGAGGGTCCGGACCTCTGAATCCTTATATCAGCCGGTTGATCTCATCAAAGAGACGGGAAAAACGGTCAATCGTCTCATCGTCCAGATTCTGGGGAGATTCGCATATCCGGTCGGAGAGCAGTTCTGCAACCCGCCAGCGTTCAAAATGCTCTCCCTGCCTTCGTTCGACGAGGTCCGCTATCTGATGGGCAATTCCCCGCTCTTCATTCCGTTCGACCGGGCTTTTTTCTGATATCTGTCCAAGTGGAAGATCAGGATATATATCCTTGACACACCGGTAATAAAACTCTGGAGAGAAGAGATCCTCTATCCCGGCACCCTGACGGTTTACAAACGAACTATAGAGGAGGAGTCCGCTCCCCTCGCGGATATGCATGGATGGGAGTTTTTCAAGAACGCCTTGTGGGATATTGTGTCCGGAAAGGAGGACTGCTGCTGGTTTTTTATGTGCCGTCATCATCAGGGCGAGGGGTATCAGGTTTGCTGCCCCTCCGGTCGGGGTGATTCTGATATCAGGAGAAAGGCCGGTCTTCCCTCTGCTCCTGAGAACATAATTCATGGCCTGAAGGAGCCAGAGGTCATGGGTGTCTTCAACGACCAGCTGCTTTCCACCAGAGAGGGTTCTGTCTGCTATCCTGGTAGCAAGGGCTGCTTCAAGGGGGAAGAGAGAATCGCGATCCGCAGGCCATTCAGATACTGATACTTTCGTGGTTCCGTCCTCACCCTCATAGACAGTCCTGACCCGGTCAAGATGATCGAGGTCTATCATGAACGGGGAGTGGGTTGAGAAGAATATCTGGTTCTGGTGGGAGATACGTTCAAAGAACCGGGTAGCCTGCTGCTGGGCAGTCGGGTGGAGCTGGAGTCCTGGTTCGTCAAGGAGCAGGATACTGTCCTGGTATGCATCACCTGATTCTACGAGGAATACCAGGTAAAAGGAGAAGAAGTATTGCAGACCTGCACTCCTCTGTTCCAGTTCTATCTCCGAGGGATCAAGGTCATCAGATACCCATACTCTGAAATAGTCTCCGTCAATGTCATACCTGAATCGAATCTTTCTCTGTCCCCACCAGTCCTCGAACTTTTTTGTCATGAGGTTTGAGGCCGTTGAGAGGAGGATTGAACGCTCATCAACCTGTCTTCTGATGATCGGGTTGTCATCTACCGCATTCTTGTGGGAGCCGAGACGGTCCAGCTGATCCAGGTCGAGGTTTACATGCCTGAAGAGGCAGTGGGTAGCACGAAGACCAGGGGTGTCAGGATGGGATTTGAGCGTTGCAATAAATGTCGGGATATGTATCGCACTCTCAATGACATTGTACTGATCAAAGTAGACAAATTTTGGCAGATGCTCAATCACATAGCGGTTTGCAGCCATCAGCCCTTCAAAAATCTCTATTTGCCTCACCAGGCGGTACATCGGTTCGGTAACCGGGTCAAGGATATCATGCTGCCATGGTTCGTTGGCCCTGCTTTTAATAGCGTTAATAAGATCTGCAATATGCCGTTTGTGAACCTGTCCGTCAACCGGAATTGCACCCTTCTGCTCTTCGAGAAATGCTAAAAGTCCCTCTTTTATCCGACCAAGTTCCTCGCCCTTCCCCTCCGGAGCAATCAGGTTACGGATATGTTCAATAGCACTTTCAATCGCATAAATCAGGTCAGGAGGAGTGACAAGATCTACCCCGACATCAGGATGATAGGTGATGCTGTATGTCCCGGTATAATGACGGGTGACCTCGACAGATCTGACTTCATTGCACAATTCCGATATCGCAGCGATATCACGCTGTTCATCAGGAGTGAGGACAAACCTGCCCGAGGCAACCGGCCAGTCGGTTCTGGTTATCTCCGCCGCATACCGCTGGCGTGGAAATTCTTTCAGTCCGTCATATCCTTCCCCGTCTGAAGGATTCAGTTTTGAAAGTGCCCGGAATATTGCTGACTTTCCTGATTCATTCTTTCCAACAAATGTGGTGAGGTTCTGGACAGGAACCCATCCGGTGTCTTCAATAATTTTATAGTTCTGAACCCGGAACTCGGCTAGTTGCATAGGATATCTCTCGATTTGTTATCCTATAAATGTTTTTGGGCGATTTCTCATAAGGCCAAAGAAAAAGTCGAATTTTTCATGGGATTTTTAATCACATTGATGGAGTCATCATATCCGGAGCAAAAAGATATGAAAAATCAGCTCTTATCAGGCAGATGACGTCGCAGATACCTGTACCTGAAAGGATGATACCGGCTATTTCAGTCTGGCGATGGACATTCCATTTTTTGTTTTATAAACGAGAATGCCTCCTTAAAAGAGGGATGTTGATGGCGAACGTGGTTATTTCGGAACAGGAGGCTCATCAGCCCATTATTTTTCCAGTCAGAACAATTACCATCAGATATATAAGTAAATAGTCCCCTTCTGGTTTAGCTACTCATGGCGAGGAATTTACAGGCAGTGAGGTATCCCCGGACGCCGGATACCTCCCTCTGTGAAGAGTGTATGATATTCTGATGCTACCGGTTCAGATGAAAGAGCCATGTATCTGCAACCAGTATGTGCACCATACGCTTTCATATCATGCTGTCACTATAAATGGTTTCTCTTTTCTTTCTGAAAAAAGTCAAATGGAGAAAGGGATGACTTGTCAGGATCATCTACGCTGGAAAGACTGAAAGAGTTCTCCGGTTTTTATCTTCTCCAAAAACAGGTTGAGTTCAAGCTGATCCCGGTGAAAATACATATGTGCAGAGATACTGATTGTTTCAAGCCACCCCTGTGAGACTTTTTCCTCGGTGCTTTTTCGTTTCAGGTTAATCTGTTCACAAATAAATTTCTGGAGATGGGCAAGGCCGTATGCGTTCTGACCCCAGGCTGATAACATGTCATTACTTCTGAAGACACAGATGAGGTTGAGATGATTATTCTTATCGATGACGCACTGCACCAGCTGCAGGCAGGGGGGCTCATCAGCGGTGATATCCTGAACCGGGAACCAGGTAATTGAGATTGCACGACGGCTTTCAGGGTTTTGAATCAGCCGGTTTATGATGCTCTCCTGTATCTGGTCAATCCCCCCATATCGTCCGTCACCCTTCCAGATAAGCTCCCCGCATGCATCAGCCGGAACATATCCTAGCTTTTTAAAGAGGGCATCGATGGTTTTTTTGACCGCCCCTCCGTGTTTGCTGACTATTCCCACCTCAGCTTTCGGATAATCACGAAGCCGGTTGCCATAGGTATACACGGCATCCGTCCCGTCGTCACGGCGCGGTGTAATCGTATAGAGGGAAGCCTGGTACTGTTCAGAGAATTTCTCTCCAAAAAGTGATGCTCCTGAACGCATCGGCTCTGCAAAAGGCTCTTCCACGTGTATGCAGATCGGCTCTTCCGGATCCCAGGTATATTCACCATCTTCAGTTACCCTGACCTGCCCCTCACATCGTCTGGCAATCTCCCTGATTACCTCTTCGTGGGCCTGTCCGATACTCCGCTTCCTGATGAGAATCATATGGTTTCCTGTGGGCTTTCTCAATCAGGGCTGTTTACCGGCATTCCGGGTTATGGCTGCACATATCCACCAGCTGCCATCAATGTCTGATACAAACCAGGAGTTCCCTGTTGCAGCATCTGTATAGAGGCCCCCGCCTGTTGTTGCAAGATCCCGCATCATCCTGACCTGGCCGGCGTCATGGTCATCTGCAATAAACCGGGACCCGACTTCGCCTGGTCGTGTGCTGTCTGCAAGAAGGACGCCGTCGGTACCATATGCAATAATGATCATACCTTCAGAGTTAAACTGCCCGGAGGGATTGGAAAATTCTGCCAATGCTGTATCCTTCCCTTTTTCCAGTGCAAATGCACGTGCCTCAAAGGCCCGGTTCATCAGTTTCTCCTGCGGGGAAATATCAGGAATTATTGGTACATCGGTCAGGTTTGCACTCGTTGTATTATTCTGTGCGGACTGGTTTTCCTCTGATACCACTCCCCCAGGTACCAGGAAAAGCATGATGAGAAGCAAAAGGACTGCCTGAATCTTCATGTATGTATGGTTTCATTCGGAATGGTATCTGGTTTGCGTTTGATTTTTTGCAATTTTTCATTTGTAAATCCCAGGCACTCTGGGATCTTATGTAGATTGAAAAAAGGAATGAGCCGGTTATGACATCTTTGCTATCGCTTTCTCTTTTCCTTCCAGGGCATCATGAAGTCCGGGATCCAGAATAAGCGCAGTATCATACGACATTACTGCCTCGGCATACTGGCCCAGAGCAGAGAGGGCATCTCCCCGGTTGCTCCATCCCCGTGCATAATCAGGCTCGAGTATGGTTGCTTTATCTGCTGATGCCAATGCTTCCTCAAATCGTCCGGCAAGGTTAAGGCACCAGGCCCGGTTACTGTATGCCTTCCCATATTCAGGATCCAGTCGTAATGATTCATCAAACATGGCAATGGCCTCCTCATATCTTCCCAGGTAGGTCAGGGCGATTCCCTTGTTGTTCCAGGCTTTTTTATAGGTTGGATCAACAGCGATTATCTTATCATACTGCTGTATTGCCTCCTCATACCTTCCCAGACTTTTCAGGACTTTTCCTTTCCCGTTTAAAGCCTCGAGATGTTCAGGGTCGATTGCCAGGGCCTGATCGAGTATGATGAGAGCTTCGTCATACTGGTCCTGATCATAGAGCATGTTCCCCTGTGCTGCCAGTTCATCTGCCGGGGATGCAACAACCGACCAGAAACCGGAGATCATTACAAGAAAGAACAGCACATATACCCATTTCATGATGATATCATACATCTCTGATCTTTAAGAAGTTCATTATCACCTGCCGGTGTGCATCGATGTCCGCACCTTGATATGAACCGGTGTCCTACAGTTGTATCAGGTAGATTGCAGAGCCGATGATATCAGTCCTGTACGTTGATGATGACGAATCCTTCTGCGGGTTTTTCAAGTTATATCTGGAGAGGATGGACGGTTTTACCGTCACCACCGTACGGTCAGGGTTTAAAGCACTTGATATGATCCTGTCCGGCTCGTTCGACATTGTCGTCTCTGATTATCATATGCCCGGAATGTCCGGAATGGATCTTTTAAGGGCGTACCGTAAAAAAGGGGTGAACGTTCCCTTTATTCTCTTTACCGGCAAGGGGAGGGAAGAGGTCGTCATTGAGGCGATTAACGAGGGCGCAACTTTTTATCTGCAAAAAGGGGGTGATCCACCCTCTCTTTTTGCCGAACTTGCCCATAAGATACGTCAGGCTGTTCATGCACAAGATGCACAAAAAGCTCTGTTAGAGAACGAGGAGAAGTTCAGGAGATTATTTGAAACTGCGTTTGACGGGATTCTTCTGCTTTCCGACTTTACCATCGTTGACTGTAATAATCAGGCAGCAGCACTGTTCAATGCTGGCAAGAGCGAAATGATCGGGTCTGATTTTACCAGGCTGGCACCTGAGCTTCAGCCTGAAGGAAGCAGGACCAAAGATAAGGCAGGGGCTTTGTTGCAGACTGCTTTTCAGGAAGATGGCGCCTTTGTCACGTGGAAGTTTCGCCGGTTTGACGGTTCGGTATTTGATGCCGAGATGAGTGTCAGCAAACTGGAATTAGGGGAGTCCATCTATTACCAGGCAATTATCCGGGATATTACCGAACGTATCCAGGCTGAACATGAGCTTGAACAGCGGAATATCGATCTCAGTGCGGCATATGAGGAGCTTATCGCATCAGGAGAAGAACTGAAGTTTCGTCTGGAAGAGCTCCGTCAATCCCAGGAGATGCTTCAGGAGAGTAAAAAAAAGTACAAGGATCTTGCCGATCTCCTCCCTGAAGGGATCTTTGAGTGCTCTCTGAATGGAAATATCACCTATGTCAACCATCAGGCGTATACTCTCTTTGGATTTGATGCTGACCAGCCCCTGGATGATAAAAATGTACTGGATTTTATCATTCCAGACGATCGACAACGGGCGGTTCAGATCATCCGAGATGTCAGTGGAGGTGCTCCTTCCAAGCCGCATGAGTATATGGCAATCAGGTCTGATGGTTCAACATTTCCAGTAATCATCCATTCCACAGCCGTGATTGTGAACGGGACGGTGACCGGGCTTCGTGGCGTCATTATTGATATCTCTGAGAGAAAAAAGGCTGAAGATGAGATCAGGGAATCAAAACAACAACTTGCTGATGTTATTGACTTTTTCCCTGATGCAACGGTGGTAATCAACAAACACGGGGAGGTGATATTCTGGAACCGTGCAATGGCAGCTCTGACCGGGATAGCGGCAGAGGAGATGCTCGGAAAAAGGAATTATGCATATTCAGTCCCGTTCTATGGTGAGAGAAGGCCGATTCTGGTCGATCTTGCATTAGAGCCGGATGATGTAACCCGGAAGAAATACGTACATTTCCATCGTGAGGGGGATATTATCATCGGGGAGTCGTACATGAACAGAGCTGGGAAAGAAGGGATGTACCTGTGGGGGGTAGCTTCTCCGCTTCGAAATTCTGATGGTGAGATCGTTGGTGCGATAGAATGCATCAGGGATATAACCACCAGAAAAAAGGCAGAAGAGGCCCTGAAAAAGTCCCGCGAGGAGCTTGAGATCCTGGTGACCGAGCGAACCAGTGAACTGATGCAGGTCAACCAGGCTCTTCGTGAGAGTGAAGAACGGTACAGGACGTTGGTTGAACTATCCCCTGATCCTATCTTTGTGCATGACGGAAAACAGATCCTCTATGCAAATCCTGCCGGTATCACGTTACTTGGTGCAGAAAAGGAAGAGGAGGTGCTCGGTCAGGACCCCCTTGCATATGTCCACCCTGATTACATTCCTCTTGTCAATACCCGAATATCTTCTTCATTGTCAGGAATGGGGTTAAATCCCCCTCAGGAGGAATGTTTTATCAGTCATACCGGGGAGGTTGTGCAGGTTGAGGTCTCGACCATGGCCATCACATATCGTGGAGAGCCTGCCATTCTGGTGATTGCGAGGGATATCAGGGAACGGAAAAAGGCAGAAGCCCAGCTCAGGGAGTATGCCCGGGTTCTGGAAGATAAAAACCATGAACTGGACTTTTTAGCCAACCGGCTGATCGGTATGAACCGGGAACTAGATGATCGTGTCAGGGAGCGGACCTTTGAAGTAAACCGGCTTCTGAAACAGAAAGATGATTTTATCAACCAGCTTGGACATGACCTGAAGACGCCTTTGACCCCTCTGATCGCCCTGCTCCCGACTCTTCTTCATGAGGAGCATGATGCTGAGAAACGTGAACTCTACGGGGTCCTTCTCAGGTCTGTGTATTCTATCAGGGAACAGACCGAGAAGATCCTCACCCTGGCACGACTCAGCCGGCACGAAGGGGTGGTTGAATTTGAGATGATCCGTCCCGCCAGCCTTATTCATCAGGCCGTAGAGAAACACTGGCTCTTTATCGAGCAGAAAAACCTCACTGTGGAGGTGCTGGTCCCTGATGATCTCACCATGAGTTTTTCGAACCGGGATGCTTCATCGGTATTTGAAAACCTCCTCAGTAATGCCGTCAAATATACCAGGAACAATGGCCGGATACGTATCTATTCCCAGGTGGATGATCATGCGGTGATTATCACTTTTGAAGATACCGGTATTGGTCTGACAAGAGAAGAGGCTCTCCATGTATTTGATGAATTTTACATGGCCGACCAGTCCAGGCATGACCGTCAGTCATCAGGCCTTGGTCTTTCCATCGTAAAACGGGTGATGGAGTGTTATGGAGGAAAAGTCTGGGTAGAGAGTGAGGGGAAGGATACCGGTTCACGGTTTATGATCTGTATCCCGCTCACCCATGATGGATGTTGTAGTCTCCCCTGACTATTATTTGAGTGATTGTACAAATGCTGTAATCCGGGGGATCAGCGTATCTGGTTTGACAAGACTATCCTCGATTTCTCTGACCAGGGCCGAACCCACGATGACCGCATCAGCTCCTGCATCAGTCCATTCCCTGACCTGTTCCCGGTCAGATATGCCAAATCCGGGGGCTATTGGGATGTCTGTCCTGTTTTTAAGATCGGCAAGCAGTTTTTGCGCAACCGGGTCGGTCTTCTGCCTCATTCCGGTGACACCAAGAGCCGCTACCAGGTAGATAAATCCGCTCTTGACGGTGAGGATTTTTGAAAGCCGTTCAGGTGAGGTGGTCGTGCTGACCATCATGACCGGCGCTACCCCTGCGGTTTCTGCTGCGGTAATATAGGGGCCTGCCTCCTCGTATGGGAGGTCTGCAACAACCACGGCATCGATACCGGCATTAGCTGCATCCGTATAGAATGTATTGATATCCCGCTGCAGGATCAGGTTCGTGTAAGTCAGGACGACCAGAGGGATATCAGAACTCTTCCGGATCTCTCTGACCAGGTCAAAGAACCGGTCGGTATTCATCCCTGATGCAAGGGCCCGCTGGTCTGCCTGCTGAATGACCGGGCCGTCGGCAACGGGGTCTGAGAAGGGAAGTCCAAGTTCGATGATATCCGCTCCACCATTCTCAAGTGCTTTGATGATCTCAAGACTGGTTGCAAAGTCCGGATCTCCTGCGACGGTGAAGGTCATAAGAAGGCTTTTTGTCCTGGTATCAAATGCCTCCTTGAGACGGTTCATTGCTTTCCCTCCATGTACCTTCGAACGGTTTCAACATCCTTGTCTCCCCGTCCGGAGAGGTTAATGACAATGATGGTATCTTCTGAGAGATCCGGTGCCAGTTTTCGTGCAAATGCAACGGCATGTGAGGACTCCAGTGCCGGAACAATCCCCTCAGTCCGACAGAGGTACAGAAAGGCCTCAAGTGCTTCGGTATCGGTAATTGCCGTGTATTCAATCCTTCCTGAATCCTTGTGCATCGCATGTTCAGGCCCGACACCTGGGTAGTCAAGCCCGGCTGATATGGAGTGTGATTCGATTATCTGGCCGTATGCATCCTGAAGAAGGTAGGAATAGTTCCCATGGAGCACACCTGGTCTTCCTCCGCAGAGTGAAGCGCCATGTTTCCGGTCAAGCCCCTCTCCGCCTGCCTCAACCCCGTACATCCTGACTGCCTTATCTTCGATGAACGGATGAAAGATCCCGATGGCATTGGATCCTCCCCCGATACAGGCGATGATGACATCCGGAAGCCTTCCTTCTGCTGCCAGGATCTGTTTTTTTGTCTCATCACCGATGACCCGTTGCAGGTCTCTGACCAGAGTGGGGTATGGGTGTGGTCCGGCGACTGTTCCGATGAGATAATGGGTGTCAAGAACACGGGCTACCCAGTCACGGAGTGCCTCATTCATGGCGTCCTTGAGTGTCCGGGTCCCGCATGTGACCGGGATGACCCGTGCCCCCATCATATTCATCCTGGCAACATTGAGGGCCTGGCGGGCAATGTCCACTTCACCCATGAACACGTCAACCTCAAGGCCAAGAACCGCTCCGGCGATGGCGGTTGCAACCCCGTGCTGCCCTGCACCGGTCTCTGCAATGAGCCGTTTTTTACCCATGTGTTTTGCGAGGAGTGCCTGACCCAGGGCGTTGTTCATCTTATGGGCCCCTGAATGGAGGAGATCCTCACGCTTGAGGTACACCCTGCACCCGAGATCCCGCGACATGTTGGTACAGAAGGTCAGGGGAGTTTCCCGTCCGGCGTAGGTTGTCAGAAACTCCCGGAGTTCTTTTTGAAAGGCCGATCCCGGGAAGATCTTCAGGAACGCATCCTCCAGTTCTTCCAGGGCTCCCATGAGGGTTTCAGGGACAAAGCATCCGCCGTATTCCCCAAGCCGGGTATTAAGCTGCATGATATGCCTCCCGGGCGTTTTTCACGAATGCCATGACCTTGCCTGCGTCCTTTATGCCAGGTGATGATTCAACACCTGATGCAACATCAATGGCATATGGTCGTAATCGTACTGCTTCTTTCACATTCTCCGGGGTTAATCCACCGGCAAGTATGACTGGAATTTTTGACATGGATATGATTGATTGTGCGTAATCGTGATCGTAGAGGGTCCCTTTCCCCATACTTGCGTCGACAATCACGGCATCGGCATCTTTAGGTATTGGATCACCCGGCTGTATGACTCGTATGACCTGGTACGGGCGGTTCATGGGGAGGGTATGCGGATGGGATATCTGAATGGCTGTTGGCTGAAGGGTAAGAATCTGTGCCAGATCCTGAACTGAGCTCGTATGCGATACACAGACCCTTCCCATGTATGGTCCGGCAGCCTTGAATATTGCTGCAGCCCGCTGAACAGATACTTCACGGGGTGATTCTGAGAAGAGGACAACCCCGATTGCATCAGCTCCGGCCTTATCTGCAAGACGAGCATCTTGAGGTCTGGTGATTCCGCAGATCTTTATGCGTATACTAATCCCTCCACTCTTTTTCCTGGATTTTTTGAGGACATAATACTTGATCCGATAAGAAATCCGTCTGCGTACTGACTCATAAACCTGATATCACAGGGCCAGATCATCCCGCTCAGAGATACAACGGTTCTTCCTGCCTGATGAATCAAGGGAGCAATCCGCTTTGTGGTGGACAGATCGGTTTTGAATGTCCGTAGGTCGCGGTTATTTATCCCGATGAGTTCTGCGCCGGTATCGACTGCCATTCGTGCCTCCTGTCTGGTATGCACTTCAAGCAGGGGTTCCAGACCGCGTTTTTTTGTTGCTTCGACAAAGTACCCGGTCTCGTCTCCAAGAATTCCGGCGATAAGAAGGACAGCATCCGCTCCAAGAGCCCTGGTTTCGTCCAGTTGCTGCTCATGCACGATGAAGTCCTTTCTAAGGATGGGAACCGTCACTTTGTCCCTGATGGCCGGGATGGTTGCTGAACATCCGGAAAAGTATTCAGGTTCGGTCAAGACCGAAAGAGCACAACAGCCTCCTTGTACCAGTTCGGTTGCAACATCCTCAGGTTTTGTCTCTCGTCTGATGATCCCCCGTGACGGTGACGCAAACTTGAGTTCAGCAATAACCGGATGTGCATGGGTTCTCTGTTTCTGAATGATTGCATCTTTCAGACTGATGGGGGTATGGGAGGATGTCTGAAAAAAGCCAGGGAGCTCAGATGCCCTGCGGTAGGCTGATGCGATGATATCATCAAGGATCATGCTGTTCCCCTGAGTGTCTCAACCAGCCGGTATGCCTGTCCTGAATCGACAACGTCTTTGGCAATTTTGTATCCATCATAGATGCAGGTGGCTTTTTCTCCAAGGTAAATCGCTGCTGCCGCATTCAGGAGGACAATATCCCGGCAGGGACCAGTTCTTCCTGAAAAGATGTCCATGATGATCTCTGCATTCTCTGCAGGGCTTCCTCCTGCAATGGTCTCCCGCGATACTTTGGTGATACCGAACTCTTCCGGTGTCAGGGTATACCTGCAGATGGTTCCCCCTGATAATTCATGAACCTCGGTCTCACCGGTGATGGTGATCTCGTCGGTCCCGTCTCCATGAACCACCATGGCGTGAGACACTCCAAGGTTTGCCAGTGCTCCGGTTATGGAGGGGATGTGCCGTGTATCTCCGACACCGATTAGTCGCGCCGAGGCTCCGGCAGGGTTGAGCAGCGGGCCGAGGATGTTAAAGACCGAGAAGAATCCGATCTCACGACGTGCACAAGCAACTCTCCCGATGGCAGGATGATACCCCGGGGCAAACAGGAAGGCGATATTGTGTGATGAGACCGAAGCTGCAGCCTTCTCAGGGGTCAGGGTGATTGGAATTCCAAGGGCCTCGAGCACATCTGCCGATCCTGATCTGCTTGACACTCCCCTATTCCCGTGCTTGACAACTCTGACGCCTGCTGCTGCTGCAACGAGGGCTGCGGCGGTACTGATGTTAAAGGTCTGAGCCCCGTCTCCGCCGGTTCCGCAGGTATCAACGAAGGTTCCGGAGGTGTCTGTTTTTAATTGGACTGCCCGGTCCTTAAGGACATGAGCAAAGGCAGTGATCTCATGAGCGGTCACCCCTTTCATCGAAAGAGCGGTCAGGATAGAGCCGATCTGTGCATCGGTTACCTTTCCGTCTGCTATAGATGTCATCAGGTCCCGGGCCTCATCTGGTGCCAGATCCTGCATACTGACAACTTTCCTGATCATATCCTGAATCATCAGCATTCACCTCCGTACATGAGGAAATTCTTCATGATGGTACGGCCCGCCGGAGTCATCACACTCTCCGGATGAAACTGCAGGCCATATACCGGATGGTTCCGGTGGGCAACTGCCATGATGGTCCCGTCATCCTGTGTTGTTGCCGTCACTTTCAATACAGAGGGAAGGGTTTCAGGTTCGGCCGTGAGGGAATGGTACCTGGCAGCAGGAAAAGAATCCGGAACGCCGTTAAATATTCCTTCTCCAGTGGTATGGATCTCACTGGTCATGCCGTGAACTGGCCGGTCCATCTGCCTGATGATCCCTCCCAGCGTATCAATTATGGTCTGGTGTCCTAGACATACTCCGAGTATGGGAATCTGTCCCATGTATGTTTGTATGACCTCTCTGCACACCCCGGAATCCTTCGGTGTTCCCGGTCCCGGGGAGAGAATAATCCGATCTGGATCTGCTTTTTGTACGGTTTTTATAGGTTTATTACTGGTGATCGGTACCGGTTCGGCACCAAGGGATCCGACCAGCTGGTAGAGATTGTAGGTAAAACTGTCAAAACAGTCAATGATAACGACCTTCATGGTAATCTTCCTGCGGTGTACACTGCCTGTGCCATTGCTCCTGCCTTTGCCTGTGTCTCATCAAATTCTCTGGACGGGACCGAATCTGCAACGATTCCTGCACCAGCCTGACAGGTGGCGATGTTATTTTTTACGATTACTGTTCTGATTGCGATGGCAAACTCCATCAGTCCGTCAAATCCAAGATACCCGACTGCCCCTGAATAAATTCCCCGGGGGATTGGTTCCAGGTCCTGGATAATCTGCATGGCACGGATCTTTGGTGCTCCGCTCACAGTGCCTGCCGGAAAACATGCCTCCAGTGCATCAACCGGCCCTTTCTCTGCCTGAAGTTCTCCGGTTACTAGGGAGGTGATATGCTGGACATGCGAAAATTTGTCAATGGACATAAAATCAGGGACCTTTACGGTTCCAAACTCAGACACTCTGCCGATGTCATTGCGTGCAAGATCTACAAGCATCAGGTGCTCGGCCCGTTCCTTGGGGTCTTTCAGGAGTTCTTCTGCAAGCTGTGCATCCTCAGCCTCTGTCCTTCCTCTCGGTCTGGTTCCGGCAATCGGGACCGTCATAACAGTCCTGCCTTCAGTCTTTACCAGCATCTCAGGGCTGGATCCGATGATGGCTTCATCACCAAAATTGAAGTAATACAGGTATGGTGAGGGATTTATCGTCCTGAGTACCTCGTAAATCCGATATGGATCAGAAGAATACGGGAGTGAAAATCTTCGTGAGAGGACAACCTGAAAGATATCTCCCGCCCGTATGTGCTGCAAGGCCTGATTTACAGCACATTCATACAAATCCCGGTCATGATCCGGAAGGTGTACCTTCTCGTGCATGATTGGGGGGATTGGGGCACTATTTTTAAGTTTAGCAATCTTCTGCTCCAATGTGTGCACTCTTCTGACTGCATCATCGTATTTTTCCTGAGGATCGTCCCCTTTCTTAAGGAACGTCCCTGCAATAAGCAGACAAGAGTGGGCACCATGATCAAAGATAATCAGGTCTCCGGGGATCATGAGTCTGATTACCGGGCCCTCCTCCTGTCCTGCCTGCACCATCCCTTCGGTGATAGCCCGAACCAGATCATACCGGCAGTATCCTGCCATACCACCAGAAAATGTGCCTGCATCTGGTGTATATGCAGATAATTCTCTCAAGATTATCCGGAGCACATCGGTCGGGGATGTTATCTCCTGATCCTGGAGCAGATTTTGAAATACCTCTCCCTCCTTGCCGGATATGAGGCATGTATCAGAGACTGCCAGTGTTGCGAGTGGCTTTACGCCGATGATTGATCTGACAGCTCGTTTTGGAATACCTTCCATCGACTCAAGTAAAAATCCTGGTTCCTGTGACAGGGCAGCATATATCTCTGCAGGATTGACAGATGGTACCGGTATTGGGAGAAAAACCGGAATATAGGTCGTTTGTGTAGCGGATTTGGCGATCTTCTCATACAGATGAAATGGGAAGATCCCCATGGACTGACCTGCCTTCATGGCAGTATCCATTCCACCGGCATCACCTCTTGGAACACCTGGCTTATCATGATCATATATGTAAGATAATGTACATATATATACATTATTGTCTGCATTAAGCCGATGAAAACTGCATGCGATGTATTCTGTTGTATCATATATTATGAAGAGGCTCTAAAACCGTGTGATGCGCTCTAAAGTAAGATCCTGACCCGATCTGACAATTTTGTCTTTTTAATGTACGGCAAATAAGTACATATATATATTATCATATCCTAGTGGATTCTGTTCTGCCCTCATGAGGGGCAGTGGACAAGATGGCAATGTAAGACCTTCCAGAAACAGCGTAAAACACACAACTAACGTCGAACATTCCGTAAAAACGGTAGATATCTCTGCCGGGTGATTTATCAGGGAGCATATACGTGGAACGAAAAAAGATTGCATTCTTCTGTTGGGAGTCGTTGTACTCCGAACGGGTGGGCGGACTTGCGAACGCGGCAACATATTTGGCTCAGGAGCTTGCGAAAAGAAACGAAGTTCATTATTTTACCAGAGGTGACTGCGATTTTTCCTTCAACGGTGTGCATTACCATGGGGTCAGACCGGAAGGGGGAAATATCGTTGAATACTGTCGGAACATGAGTCATGCCATGGTGAACCGGTTCAGGGAGTACGACAAGACTCCTTTTGATATCCTTCACTTTCATGACTGGCATGTAACTGAAGCATTACACCTCCTGCAGGACAGAAATACCATCTTCACGTACCATTCAACTGAATATGGACGAAATGGCAATCAACATGGAAGTTGGTGGGAATACCATGAGATATGTGGGAAAGAATGGTATGCAGGCCTGATTGCCCGTCAGGTTACCACCGTCAGCAATGTTCTTCGTGAGGAGGTCATGAACCTGTACCAGGTTCCTGACTGGAAGATCCGGGTCTTTCCAAACGGGGTCATCCCTGAACAGTTTGATGTAGATCTTGATCAGGGAGCATTAAAAGCCGAGATGGGAATTCACCCTTATGCACCGACCATCCTCTTCATCGGGCGGATGGCTTACCAGAAAGGCCCGGACCTTCTCCTTGATGCCCTTCCGAAGGTAAAGGAAGAGTACTGGGGACTGCAGGTGATTATGGCAGGAGACGGAGGTATGCGTCCGTGGCTGTCACAGGTTGCATATGATCGGGGACTTCCTGTCCGGTTCCCTGGGTATATATCAGATGCCGAGTATGTCCGGCTCTTAAACGCGGCTGATCTCGTCGTTATCCCAAGCAGGAATGAACCGTTCGGGATAGTACTTCCCGAGGCATGGAGTGCAGGACGACCGGTGGTTGCGTGTGATGTCGGCGGGTTACATGAGAATATTGAGTCATATCGGGATGGTATAAAAGTCCCAGTCTCGGCTGACCGGTTAGCAGAAGGTATATGCCAGGCCCTTGAAGATACAAATCGTCTCTCAAGGTTTGGCAGAACCGGACGATCCAAGGTGTACCGGCAGTTCAGATGGGAAGGTATTGCGCAGAGACTTGACCATATGTATGGGACAGTCTGCAGCTGACCTGCATCTCCTTTTCTTTTACACCGAACCATTGAGATTTTTATTCCTCCATCATAATCTCTGAGCATGAGATCAAAGCCGGCTCCTATGAACCAGGAATCATACGACGTCTATAATCCTGCTGATGGAAGTCTTGTCGGCAGCGTTCCTGCAGGAACATATGATGATGTGAATAATGCGGTCAGTATCGCATGGGAAGCCTTCAGGTCCTGGTCTCAAACCGATCCCCTTGACCGGTCAAAACTCCTCTTTTCAGCAGCTCAGCTTATACGGGCTGATCAAAAAGATCTTGCCCGCCTGCTTACCAGGGAACAGGGAAAACCACTGCGTGAATCGATGAATGAGGTGGCAGGATTTGCCCGGGTACTCGAGTATTATGCTTCAATATGTGGCACGATGCATGGTGACTATGGGTTGAGTAAAAATTATGGGCACATGATGGTCATGCGACAGCCACTCGGTGTATGTGCGGCCATCATCCCCTGGAATATGCCGGTCCTCATTATGGGGTGGAAGATTGGGCCGGTGCTTGCTACCGGAAATACGATGATCGTTAAACCATCTACGACCGCTCCCCTGACCTGTAAAGCCTTGGCAGGATATTTGTACCGTGTTGGTGTTCCTGAATCAGTCCTCCAGCTGGTCACCGGATCTGGAGAGGTGGTAGGAGAGGCACTTGCCAGACATCCGGATATCAGATCACTCTCATTCACCGGTGCTGTATCGACAGGCATTCAGGTTGCAGAGCATGCAGCAAAAACCTTCAAGAAGACCATCCTTGAACTTGGCGGGAGTGATGCCATGATCGTCTGCAGGGATGCGGACCTTGAAGCGGCAGCGAAAGGAGCAGTTTCAGGCAGGTTCTTTAATTGTGGCCAGACCTGTACTGCAATAAAAAGGGTATTTGTTGATACCAAAATCTATGCACCCTTTGTCCAGCGTGTCAGGGAACTGGCCGGTGCACTTCAGGTTGGAAACGGGCTTACACCAGGTGTGGATATAGGGCCGGTTCATACCAAAAGACAACGGGATACAATCCATTCCCTGGTGCAGGAGACAGTAAATAACCAGCTGGGCACCGTCCTGTCCGGGGGGGAGATACCAGATTCTAACCCCTACACTATGGGTTCTTTTTATCCTCCAACCATCCTCACTGATGTCGATCCTGATGCGCCGGTCATGCGTGAAGAAGTATTCGGTCCCGTTCTTCCAATATCAGGATTTGACTCCATATCTGACGCAATTGAGCGTGCGAACGCAACACGGTTTGGTCTTGGTGCATCAGTATGGACCCATGACATGAGAATAATATCACGGGCGACCCAGGAGCTTGATGCCGGTATTGTCTGGGTGAACCAGCACCTGAGAATACCTCCTGAAGTACCCTTCGGAGGTGTCAAGTCATCTGGTCTTGGGCGGGAAAACGGCCGGTATGCCCTCTTCCATTATCTGGAAGAGAAGACCATTCTCATTCATCCATGAGTACCATGACACCTCGACAGGTCGGAGTTCATGTATCCATAGCCGGGTCATTAGTACATGCCTTTGACCGGGCTAGAGAGCGGGGATGTGACTGCTTTCAGATATTTACCAAAAATCCACGGGGCTGGAAGGCGAAACCAATCGAAACCCAGGATTCTGATGCCTTTGTTCACGAAAGCGAAAAGTTCAGACCTGGAATAGTATTTGCTCATATCTCCTATCTCCCCAATCTTGCCGGAGACAATTCTGCAATGTATGAGAAGTCGATCGATGCGTTAAGGATGGAACTTGACCGATGTCAGGCCCTCCACATTCCTTATCTTATCACTCATCTGGGACATGCCGGAGATGACCATGCGCACGGAAAGGCACGGGTTGTTCGGGCAATTGACACCGCACTTGAAGGTAGAGAACCGGGGACCATGCTTCTTCTTGAAAATACCGCAGGAGAGAAGCATTCGGTGGGGAGCACGATTGAGGATATCGCCGATGTCTTCGGACGGTGTGCAGAGCAGAACCGGATTGGTATATGTTTTGACACTTGTCATGCCTTCGCAGCAGGGTATGATCTCCGGACGTCGGAGTCGGTTGGTCAGGTGGCTGATCAGATTCAGGATACTATCGGTCTTCCATCGGTCCATGTGATCCATCTCAATGATGCAAAGGGTGAGCTTGGGAGCGGGCTGGATCGCCATGAGCACATCGGTATGGGTACCCTTGGTGTACCAGGCATCCGTTCAGTCCTCATGCATCCGGGATTTCTTAATATCCCCTGTATCTGTGAAACACCGGTGGATGATCGGCGCGGTGATGCTGATAATATCCGGGTCGTCAGGGAACTTATGCGAATGAGATAATGGAAAATAACTCTGAATTGCAGAGATTGCAGGAAAAATATTCAATACTTCTGATAAAAGCCTCCGTGTCTTCTCTTTTCAGTTTCATGGATTAACAATTGAATCAGTGTGTAAATCTCTTAAAAATCAGACTTCTTATCCGAGAACCTTATAGGATCCTTTTCATAAACAACAGATACAAGAATCTTTGGATTTCCCGTATTACAGATACTGGTGATCCGAAAGATGGGGAAGGTGTATGTGATGACAGGAAAACCATTCCGATATCCGGGATATCTTGTCCTGGTAATTTTAGTTGCGTTCAGTGTATCAGGTACAGCACAGCCGATAACTGCTCCTGCCGTGATCACATCACCAGGGATGTACGAGCTGACTGCAGATGCACGTGGGATTACTGATATGTATGGGATCAGGATTGAATCATCTGATGTTGTGCTTGACGGCCAGGGTCATTTTCTGGGGGGAGACCAGCGAGAAAAATCAGTTGGTATTTATGTGAACAAGTTCGGCGGTTCTATCACCAACGTCACCATAAAAAACCTGAAACTTGAGGACTGGAACAATGGTGTAAGTTACCAGTATGTAAAGGGAAAAGAGGGTGATACCAATATAGTCTCAAACCTGGATATCATCGACTGCCCGACTGGTATACATATCGAGTATTCAGATTTCATTGCCATAACCGACAACCTGATCCGGGACTGCTCAAATGCAATTACTATTGAACAGAACTCCAGAAAAGTCACCGTGACGAAAAACACCCTGAAAAACAACGGGGTTGGCGTCACTGTCATGAAGGCCGCCGATATCACATTGCATGATAATACTATCAACACGTGTGATGTCTATGGCGTTCAGGTCACAGACTCATCAGGGTTTACCCTCACCAAAAACGGCATCAGCGACAATAAATACGCAGCACTTCAGATTGAAAGCACCACAGACTCTGTTATCACCGATAATAACTTTTCAAAGACCGCAACCGGTCCGGTGGTGGTCATTGGGAATGGGGTCATGGGTGCGAAGATATACAACAACTACTTTGGTAGTGTGACTAATATCTCCGTGGATGAGATCAGCAGTGATATTGTCTGGAATGTCACCCTCGAGGAAGGCGTTAATATCCTGGGAGGTCCGTATAAAGGTGGTAATTACTGGGGTTCTGCACCAGGCCTTGATGGGTTTTCTGATACCGTTCCTGATGAGGACGGGTATGGGATCGGTGACAAACCATATGAGATCAATACCTATAATATCGATTATCTCCCCCTGACAAATACCGATAAAAATTATCCTGCCCCAACTCCTGAACCAACCCCTGAACCAGTCGAACCGGTTTTATCAGAATCTGAAGGGAATGCGGATACCAACACCACTTCTATAGAAGAACCGGTTACCAATCAATCGAGTGAGGAACTGCCGGTAGAAGAGACAGAACCGTCTGAACCGGTCATAACGAACGAGACTGCCAATGAGGTGGTGAATGAGTCGATCAATGCCACGAAAGAATCCCCTTCAGCCACACCTGCAATCTCTGTCCAGAATGAGTTTCAGGATGAAGAGTCTGTCTTTTCAGCCCTGGGTTCAGAGGTCGTCAGGGTGAAGGATGAGAACGGGACGATTGTCGCAGAAAACGTTTCTGCAAATGAGACTTTGGTGACACCTCCGGCAGTTAAAAACGGCTACCTTCTCTTTACCGGACTGACCCCCGGAAATCAGGTTGTTCTTACTACCAGCACGCATCAGGAGGTCATACTTGACACAGTGATGACATCAAGTCTATCGGTTCCTGTTCCTGCAAATATTCCATTATATACCTCCTGGAAGGTTATGGCGATGAATGCGACCGCTGCCCAAGGGTCCATTGATCGGTATCCTGCAGCCGATGAAACCGTGGTTATTGCTGTATTACCGATGGAACCTGCACCAGCAGATATATCAAATAATTCATCAATGGCGGTGCTTTCAGTCAGTGACCCTGCCATCCTGACGATTCCTGAAATTACCTCCCCGCTCCCGACACCTGAATCCGTTCAGTCGGTTGAAAGTGCCAATAATTCTACGCCATTTGAGGTTGTTCCACCAGTGCTCACGTATCTTCCTGAAATGCGGTCTGGCAATGAAACCGGGACTGCATCCCTAGTCATTGAAAATGGTGCCGGAGAAAAGGTGCCCGGGCACACGATTACTGCATATGCCGGCCCCGGTGGCGCAATCTTTCCGGAAGGGACTGTTGAAGTGATGGCTGGCGGAGATATTACCTTTGTGCTGACGCCCTATGAGGGGCACCAGATTGAGTATCTCCTCATAGACGGTTCCAGTGTTGACCCTTCATCTGAGTATCAGTTTGTGAATGTAACAAGGGATCATACCATCATTGCAGGATATCGCTAGATCCTTTCTTTTCATCCGGCCTTTCTCAGTTTTCTTTTTAAACAGATTGATGAGTAAATACCTTAATATATCCCAAAATGATACGTCCTTCCGGTTACATCTTTATCAGTAATCAGCACCTTAGTACTACTATGAACGCCATCTCCTGGTACCGGTACCTGATGGTGTTTATCTTAGTTCTGACAGCAGTATCATGTATTACGCCCAGTTTTGCCGAAACATCAGTAACCGGAACTGATATTATATCTCCAGTGGTTACAATGTCTGTTCCATTGGAAGAAATGACAACCAAAGCGACTATCGCTCCTATTCATACCAAGGAACCTGAGGTCAAGCCCCCGGTGGAAAACCCAAAACCTGGCGTGAGCCCGACCTTTCCCCCTCCGATGCAAAGTCCGACCATCAGACCGGCCCCGAGTACAGGGACCGCGACACCAACAACGTCACCAGTCAGTACCATACCTGGAAATAATGAGACGGCAGAGACATATTTCCAATGGGGACGGGCATATGAGGATGTCGGGAACTGTCAGGCTGCATTGGTTGAGTATGAAAAGGCAATTGCCCGCGATCCGTATTATGTCGATGCCTGGTACCACCGTGCAATCTGTTACGAAAGACAGGGGATGTATGATGAGGCATATGACTCATATCGGTTCCTGCTGACCATAGAGCCCGGGTTTTTCTCTGAGAATAAAAACGTGACACAACCTCTGACCACAAATATCAGTTCGGGAGCGTTTCCAAAGCCCCCTGGTGAAGATTCAGTGCTGAACGGGCCGTTCTTCTGGATCCTGATCGGGACCGGAGTAGGCGGACTTATTATCAGTGGACTTGTTCTTTATCACATTCGTCGGCGTCCTGGTCCGGATGGAACGGTTGTCCTGACCAGGAAAATCACAGGGCCAGTTACCAGCGAGGAGCTGAGCGCAATCGCCGAACAGATTGCAGAGTACTATGATGGAGATAGGGAGATCTGCATGCAGGTCATAAAACTTGCAATAGAGATAGCCCGTGAAGGAAGAGAAGGAAAACCGGTAGGCACCGCCTTTATTCTTGGTGATAGCGATGCTGTCCTCGAACGGTCCAGACAGCTCATTCTTAACCCCCTCGCCGGTCATTCCTCAACAGATCGGAAGATTACCAATCCGGACATGCGGGAGAACGTCAAGGAACTTGCCCTTCTTGATGGTGCCTTTGTCATCAGGGAGGACGGGACGGTTGAAGCAGCAGGCCGGTATATCTCTATTGATACCAGTAATGTCCAACTCTCAAAAGGATTTGGAACCCGTCATGTGTCAGTTGCCGCAATTACGCAGGAGACAAAAGCGATCGGTATTGTCGTCTCTGAAAGTGGCGGACAGGTCAGGATTATGGCAGATGGCCGGATAATCCTTGAGACCAGTTAAAAATTAGAAGGATATATCAGGTCTTTTGGCTATCTCTTCCTCAAACTCCAGGTACTGAAGCTTGGAAAGACCTGAAAACCGTGCGACCAGGTTTGAAGGGATGGTATCGACCATGGTGTTGAACTGCTCGGCAATATTATTGCAGGTGTACCGCTGGCGTGCAATCTCATCTTCAACACTTTTTACGGCGCCCATCAGGTCTGAAACGGTTGCCTGGGTCTTTAAGTCTGGATAATTTTCCATAACCGCAAACAGTCTTCCCAAGATCGTCCGTGATTCTGCTTCAAGTGCTGCGATATCACCTGCTCCAGCAGACCCGACTGATGCCCGCATTGCAGTGACCCGCTCAAAAGTCTCCTTTTCAAAAGCAGCATAGCTCTTCACCGCCCCCAGGAGCTGGTCAATCATATCAAGCCGCTTTTTAAGGGCAACCTTTATCTGACCCAGTGTTGCCTCGTATGAATTCTTAAGAGCATAAAACCGGTTATACAATGATACAAACCAGATCACCAGTCCAATAATGACCAGGATCAGGAGACCGGGCAGAATGAATTCCATCATGTATATTCCTCCAACCTATTGCATCGGAACAGGAATATAAATCCTTCTTCCTGTGGTGCGTCAGGGAATATGAGATCAGGCATGACCGAAGGGAACATTGATACCTGACCATTGTCTGAATAATCTGAACAACAAGGTACTGGAAATGGACTTTCTTCCGGTTGCTACAAGTATATTCACCCTTTTTATTCTGATAGGGGTAGGATTTCTCGCCTTCCGCATGGGATATATTACCCGGAGCGGAGCATCAGGACTCTCTTCACTTCTTGTAAATGTAGCCATACCCTGCCTTATCCTGGAGAGTATGCAGGTCCCCCTCTCAAGCGGTCTTATATATTCGATGGAAATTATCACCCTAACAGAAGTTGTCGTATACCTTGTCTCATTCATCTGTGCCATTGTCATCCCCTGGTTCCTGACAGGGTCAGTCTTTGAGACCGGAGTCCTGCGTTTTATGCTCATCTTCTCAAATCTGGGGTTTATGGGGTACCCGGTTGCTCATGCGATGTATGGGGAGGAGTCTGTGTTTTATGTCACTCTTATCAACCTCCCGTTCGGGTTTTTAGTATTTACGCTGGGAGTATTTCTTCTGCGTCCGGATCTTGCACAAAATCCTGATCTGAAACGGATTGTAACCCCTGGTCTTATTGCTTCAGTCCTCGGTCTGTGTCTTCTCGGGACCGGTACCACCATCCCCTCTCCCCTGAATGAATCTCTCTCACTCCTTGGATCTATCACAACACCTCTGGCGATGATCGTCATCGGAACGTTTCTGGCGCCTCTTCCCTTCTTATCCATGATATCCGATATCAGGGTGTGGGTAATATCAGCCGCACGGTTGATTCTGATTCCGGTGATTGTGTTTTTGATAATATCCCCGTTTGTAACAGATCCGCTCCTTCTGGGCATTCCTGTCCTCCTTGCTGCTATGCCTGTTGCTGCAAATACGGTGCTACTGTCAGAAGAGTACGGGGTGAATGCTGAACTTGCATCGAAAGGAGTATTTATCTCCACTTTACTATCTCTGGTCACAATTCCGCTGATTGGGATCGTGCTTCTTCCTTGAGCATTCCTGTATCTTCTTATGGTTGCAGGTAGATGTTCAGGGTAGTATGTCCACCAGTACAGTCTATCTTGCTCGTATGCGGATACGAAATCCTGATCAGAACAATGCGGTCAAGATACGGGACCTGTGTACAGTGGCAGGTCTTTCAGATATCATATCTGAAGGAGATCTGACTGCGGTTAAGCTTCATTTTGGCGAGCTTGGGAATGATACATTCATACAGCCGGTGTTTGTCAGGGCTGTTGTAGAGGGTATCAGGGAGATGTCTGGAAAACCATTTCTGACCGATACCAATACGATGTACATCGGTTCCAGGCATAATGCGGTAGATCATCTGTCTACAGCGATTCGTCATGGGTTTGCCTATGCCGTGGTAGACTGTCCGGTCATTATCGCAGATGGGCTGAAAGGGAACAATTACCGGGAGGTTCCAATAACCGGAAAACATTTCAAAACCGTAAAGATTGCACAGGATATTCATGATTCCGATGCCATGGTCGTCCTCTCCCATGTAAAGGGTCATGCCCTTGCCGGATTTGGGGGTGCCATTAAAAATCTGGCCATGGGATGTGCACCACCAATCGGAAAGCGCGATCAGCATCAGGGTATGCAGGCTGAGATCAACGAGGCCAGCTGTGTCGGGTGCGGGTATTGTGTGACGCAATGCCCTTTTGGTGCCATTCATATGGGCAAAAAAGCAACCGTTGACAAGTCTGTCTGCTACGGGTGTTCTGCCTGTCTTCAGGTCTGTCCAGAACAGGCGATAGTATTCCATTGGGAACGGGATGTTCCACGATTCCTTGAGAGGATGGCAGAATATGCCCTGGGAGCTGTTTCTACCCTTAAAGATAAAGTCCTCTATATAAGTTTCCTGATGAATATTACTCCTGATTGTGACTGTGTTCCCTGGAGTGATGCACCGATAGTGCCTGATATCGGATTTCTGGCATCAACTGATCCGGTCGCAATTGATGCCGCCGCGATTGACCTTATTAATAATGAACGTGAACTATCCTCTTCCTCACTTCATTCTCATCATGAACCAGGGGAGAACAAGTTTACCGGTGTGTGGGACTATGTCGATGGAGGGTATATTCTTGAGTATGCTGAAAAGATCGGTCTTGGGTCACGATCGTATACCCTTGTGGAACGGTGAGGTGACAGAGGAAAGGATGTATTCCATTTTGTAAATATAACTGTACATGCAGTTTCAAAAACCTGTAAGAATTGCCAACCATGTATTGTATTGCCTGGAAGGAGCAGCATTTATCATCCATCTCGTCATACCGATGGTTCTGCTGGTATTATTTCTCTCCCTGTATCATGGCATGTGGATGAGTTGATCCTGCCTGTTCAGGCCCTTTTTTTGTTTTTTTATTTCTCATATATCTTCACCGCTGATTGCATGGATGACAACTGATAAATGATGTGAAGATAGACTAAAAAGATAGAAATGGCAATTCCTGAGATAGATCAGATAAAACGCAGTGAAGAAGAGGCTGCTGCTCTGATCGAAGCCGCACGACATAGAAAGATGCTGGCAATCGAGGAATCAAAACGGGAGGGGGAAGATCTCGTTCTGATGCGGCTTTTAGATGCTGAAAAAAGATTGCGTGAAGAGAGGGAGCTGGCAGAAAGCCAGGTTGCCCGGGAGCATGCCCGTCTTATGGATGAGGCGATTCATGAGGCCGGACAGATCAGGGAGTATGCAGAAAGACAGAAAGATATGGCTGTTTCATTCCTGGTCAGGCTCATAACCGGAGAGTAATATGTTTTATCCGGCCAGAATGAACAGGGTTGTCATCGGTATTCATAACCGGTGGCTCATAGATGTCACTTCTGCGTTACATGAACAGGGTGAGCTTGAAGTCCTTGATCTGAAAAAGGGAACGGGCGCTGAGATCCCCCAGACCTCACTTGAGATTCCCCGCCAAGATATTGAGAGAATTATTTCACTTCAATTCAGATCTGACAGGATATTAGAGATCCTTGAGCCGTACGAGGTCAGACCGGAGGGACTTTTATCATTGCTCTTTCCCAAAGACTCTCAGCCTTCCTCAGTCAGATATGACACACCCGGAGATCTCTTTCAGGCTGCACAGGAGATACTTGATAAGGTCGAATCTGTTCTTACAACATATGAGGCTTTAAAGCAAAACCGTGAGTTGCAGCAGGTAACACGGGAAAGGATTGAGAACCTACACCGGCTTGCTATCCCAGGGTGTCCGCTCTCCTACCTTGCACCTGCTCCGTTTACATTTCTGGTAGCCGGGTGGATTTTCCAGGAATCTCTCCCTCTCCTTGATGCATGGTTCAGAGAATCAGGGACTGATGAGCTCTCTCTTCACACGATACAAAACGCGCAGGAGATAATCGTTTTGTGTATTGGGACCCAGGCAATGAGGCCGCTCCTTGAAGAACTGGCTCATCATGCATGGTTCTTCCGTATCACGCTTCCTGATTCATATATTGGTATGCCAGGTGAGATGATTCGTTCCGAACAGTGCCGACTGGAAGAGTATATGAAAGAGGAAGAGAGCCTGACCGCTCATATCACCTCCATGGCTGAGTCTCATCTCACCCCTCTTCGGGCAATACGGGAAGAACTTTCGATCTGGCGAGACCGGTATGAGGTATCCCGAAACTTTGGCTCAAGCAGGGATGTGGTATACCTGCATGGGTGGATTCGAGAAAAAGATCTGGATCGCCTGCACGACGTCCTTAAAAAAGTCACGGATGATGAGTTTTTCCTCTTCTCAAAACCTGCAGATCCTGAAGATGATGTTCCGGTCCGGTATGATAACCCGAAATGGCTTGCACCATTTGAGATCCTCACCACGACATTCTCAAGGCCCCGGTATAATGAGATTGATCCAACGCCCTTTTTTGCCCCTGCATACCTGCTCTTTTTCGGGCTGATGCTTGGTGATGCCGGATATGGTATCATCCTTGCCCTGGTTGGGTGGCTGCTCTACCGGGGTCCGGGTAGACATGATGTGGCATTTCGTGACATGAGTTATATTCTCATCTGCTGTGGTGTCGCTGATATTATTCTTGGGACATTGCAGGGAGGCTGGTTTGGGGATCTTCTCCCCCGGTTCTTCCATGTAACCCCGCCGTTTGTTCTGATTGAGCCATTGAATCAGCCAATATTGCTATTCCAGATAGCCCTTATCATCGGAACCATTCATATCAATCTCGGTATCCTACTGGGATTGTGGCAGAATATCCGAGACCGGATGTACCGGACGGCCATCATGGACCATGGGATATGGTTCGTCATACAACCGGCAGTGGCGGTTCTGCTGGTTGATTTCTTTGGATGGATGACCTTCTCTCCGCTCGTTATGAATTTTGCAATTCTTGGAGCGGTGATTGGTCTGTTGGTCCTGTTTTTCCGGAATGGTCCGATGGGATTTTTCAGTCTTACCGGGTTTTTGGGAGACTGGCTTTCATATGTCAGAATCCTGGCTCTTGCTCTTGCAACCGGAGGAGTTGCCATGACAATTAACATACTGTCTGAAATGATAGCGTCTGTTCATCCGTTTATGATAATACCTGCAATACTCTTTTGTGTTGCCGGCCAGCTCTTTAACCTGGCCATCCAGACTCTTGGGAGTGTAATTCATGCCCTGCGACTGCATTATATTGAATTCTTTGGAAAATTCTATTCCGGCGGTGGAAAAGAGTTTGTTCCGTTTCATGAACACCGTGTGTATACAAGCGGTATACGAGAGGAGGTAATATGACAATAGGGACCGGAGCGGTTTTAATGGCTATCGGGGCCGGAATAGCAGTGGGGTGTTCTGCTATCGGGTCTGGCATCGGTGTGGGTATTGTAGGTTCAGCAGCGTCAGGGGTGATATCAGAACGGTCTGAAAAATTTGGTATGGCTCTCGTCTTTACTGCAATTCCCCAGACCCAGGCAATATATGGCCTTCTCATTGCAATTCTTATCCTTCAGGCAGGCGGATTTCTGGGCGGGACTGTCAGTGACATCCCTACCCCTGCCGGACTTGTGGCGGTTGCAGCCGGTCTTGCGGTGGGTCTTGCCGGTTTTTCAGCCATCGGTCAGGGCATCGCTGCCGCATCCGGAGTTGCAAATGCTGCTGAGAAACCGGAGATGTTTGGAAAAGGTGTGGTATTTTCTGCAGTTTGTGAGACCCAGGCAATATATGGGCTTTTGATCGCCGTTCTCATGCTTGCCCTTACCGGAATATTATCATCAGACTTTTCTGTTGAGATGCCGGTTGCAATCGGGCTGATTGGGGCTGGTCTTGCGGTGGGTCTTGCCGGTTTTTCAGCCATAGGTCAGGGGATTACCTGTTCAAGTGGGATTGCTGCAACGGCACGAAATCCGGGTGCGATTGGGAGATCCCTTGTGTTCGCTGCAATGTCAGAGACCTTTGCAATCTTTGGTCTTCTGGTTGCCATTCTGATCCTCTTCGGTCTTGGCCTCTTTAGCGGATAAAAGGTCGGCATATGTCTGTTGAAACCATTATCAAACGGATACGGGAGGAAGCTGAGGCTGAAATCCGGACTATCCGGGCCGAAGAAGCCTGTGACGTGGGGGCGATCAGAGATCAGGCCGCACAAAAGGCAGAAGATGCCTATAACCACCGTTTAGCAGAAGGCCGGCGTGAGATCAGACAGCTCATCGCAAGTCAGGAGTCACGGACAAGGATAGAAGCGAAACGGAAGGTCCGGGAGGTCCGGGAGGAGATTCTTAGGCAGTGTTTTGATGAGGTGTCTTTGTATCTGAAGACGATACGCACAAAACCAGAATATCCTGCATTTTTACAGGCCATGATTACCGAATCTGCGAAAAACCTTGGGCCGTCTGATGTTATTATAAAAGTTCATCCGGATGATCGGCGGCTTGTAGCAGATATCATATCCAGGATAAACAAGGAAGGCTTCTCGCTCATTCTCTCTGAAGAGCCGATTGATACCAGTGGCGGGGTCATCTGTGAGCGTATCTCTGACCGGGTAGTGATTGACAATACGGTAGAGGTCAGGTTTGTACGCCTGGAACGTGAGATGATCGTCGCAGCATCCCGCATCCTCTTTCATGGTGAAGGTTGATGGATATCCCTGATTTGAACACCCTTCTCGATACAGGCTCCCCATATTTTACCCACCTGTCAGGGGCGGTTCTTATCGTCATTCTGATTCTGCTCTTTCTGACGCTTCTTAGTACCGCTGGATATTTTCCGGTTTTATTGTCGATAACGTCCTATACGCCGATAATAGCACGGCTGAAGGCGAAAGGAGTTCCTTTCATTGAACCTCTACAGCTTCGGGAACTGATGCAGAGCAGTTCGGTTCAGGACTGTATGAGCAGGCTGAAGAGTTATGGCTATCTGACCGATGTACCGATAGAATGCACGCCTGATCAGGCAGAAGAAGAACTGCTTCTTACGTGGTATGAGGAGGTAATATTGCTCCGGTCACAGGCCCCCCGCGATGCATGGCTCTTTTTTGATGCATTTCTCTATTTTCAGGAGATTGCAAAAGTTAAACGGATCATCCGCCTGATTCACATGGACCGGTCTTGGGCGATTGCAGAAACTCCGGAGCTCTGGCCGGAAGGATGCTCACCGGATCTTGCCGCAAAGCTTGGGAACGTCCAATCCATGAGTGAAGGGGTTCGTCTGTTGCAGGAGACCAGGTACGGTGAACCTCTCTTTTCAGTTCTTGCTCTGTATGAGAAAGAGAAGTCGGTATTTTACTTGGATCATGCCCTTGACTGTATGGGTTTTTCAGAACTGAAAAGTCAGATGTCTATGGTCCAGACATATCTGGCCTCCCCGTACCGTGATTACATAGCAGTTCTGATTGATATCCAGAATATCAGGGCTCTTATCAGGGCAAAACACTCCGGGTGGAATCCGGAGGCGGTCCAGCTCTGCCTGATTGACGGAGGTCAGGAGCTTCCCATGTGGAGGCTGGTTCAGATGAATGAGATGATGAGTGTTCCGGATCTTCTCCGGCAACTCTCCGGGACCGGATATGATCCTGTCCTCTCTCCCATATTCAGAACCTATCCTTCGACGGATACGATGCTCCGGATGGATATGGCTCTTGACCAGTACCTTCTTGATACGATATCCAGATTGGGGCTTACCTATTATCATACCGGAGGTCCGCTGCTCTTTTATCTGGTGGCAAAAGAGTTTGAATTGCGCAATATCCGCATCATTGTGTCAGGGTTGTATGACGGTTTTTCTGCTGACAAAATCACCCCGATGCTCATCACCGTCCAGGAGGAGACATGAAAGTGGCACTGCTTGCGTCCCGGCGTATGGTGACGGGATTTCTTCTTGGGGGGGTCCATAGAGGATATGTCTGTGAAGATGTAGAAGCGTCACGGGCTCATCTTGATGCATGCCTGAAGGATTCGGATATTGGAATTATTCTGGTGAGTAGAACCGTCGCGTCCATGATTCCGGACAGAATACATGATCTAAAGAGTTCGTCAGATCTGATTCCGGTTATCTCGGTAATACCGGATGTGCCAGAACCCGGACCGTACTGCACCGGGTAAAATCTGATAGTGAAAAGCAATGGAAAAAAGAAAACACAACGAGACAGATACCATGGGTGAGAAAAACGGTGTTATTATCCGGGTAACCGGTCCGGTGGTTGAAGCAGAAGGAATGGCCGGCAGCAGGATGTATGAATCGGTCAGGGTTGGAAATGACGGGTTAATAGGTGAGATCATCATTCTTGAGGGGGACCGTGCCACCATCCAGGTCTACGAAGAGACGATTGGTCTTACCCCTGGTGAGCCAGTCGTCAGAACCTATCTTCCCCTCTCGGTTGAACTGGGTCCTGGACTTATTGGCACCATGTATGACGGTATCCAGCGGCCCCTTGAGGAGATCCTGAAAAATACCGGTGATATGATCGAACGGGGTTCCTCTGCTCCGGCTCTTGACCGGACAAAAAAATACCGGTTCTATCCAGTTGCAAAGTCTGGCGATAAGGTGCAGGGAGGTGACCGGATCGGCTGCGTCCGTGAGTCGGTATCGGTCAATCATCAGATTCTCATCCCGCCAGGCCTGTCTGGCACTGTGCATTTCATTGCAGAACAGGGAGAATACGTCATTACTGATACCATTGCCATTCTTGATACCGGAGAGGAGAAGAAAGAACTCACCATGATTCAGCGCTGGCCGGTGCGGGATCCCCGGCCGGTTCGTGAACGTCTGGACCCTGTGGAACCGCTGTTGACCGGGCAGCGGATCATCGACACCCTCTTTCCTCTTGCCCGTGGCGGAACAGCCGCTATTCCCGGTCCCTTTGGTTCGGGAAAAACGGTCGTTCAGCAGCAGCTGGCAAAATGGGTCAATGCAGATATCATTGTCTATATCGGGTGCGGGGAACGGGGTAATGAGATGGCAGATGTTCTGGAACAGTTCCCGACCCTTAAAGATCCCAGGACCGGTCATCCCCTGAGTAGTCGGATGGTTCTTATCGCAAACACAAGTAACATGCCGGTAGCCGCTCGTGAAGCATCGGTATATACCGGGATTACCATTGCTGAATATTACCGTGACATGGGATACCATGTTGCCCTTATGGCTGACTCGACATCACGGTGGGCGGAAGCGATGCGTGAAATATCCGGCAGGCTTGAAGAGATGCCTGGAGAAGAAGGATATCCTGCATACCTGAGCTCCCGGCTTGCTGACTTTTATGAACGTGCCGGCAGGGTGTCTCTTCTGGGCTCAGGGGATCATGAGGGATCTATCTCGGTAATCGGAGCGGTCTCTCCGCCGGGTGGAGATTTTTCTGAACCGGTCACTCAGAATACTCTTCGTATTGTCAAGGTATTCTGGGCACTTGATGCGGATCTTGCGTATCAGCGGCACTTTCCTGCGATCAACTGGCTCATGTCCTATTCGCTGTACAGTACTATCGCCGGGGTATGGTGGGAGGAGCATATCGGCCCTGACTTTATCAGGATGAAGCAGGAGATGATGGAGATATTACAGCGGGAGAATGAGCTGGAGGAGATCATCCGTCTCGTCGGTCCAGAAACACTTCCTGAATCCGACCGTCTGCTCCTCTTAAAGGCTGAGATCCTTCGGGAGAGTTACCTCATGCAGTATGCCTTTGATGAATTTGACACATTTTCCAGCCCGAAGAAACAATATCGTATGCTAAAAGCCATTTTCACCTTCTTCTCTCAGGCTGAACGAGCTCTTGAAACCGGGATTCCCGTCTCACGACTTCGTGGTCTTCCTGTCATTGAATTACTTGCAAGAATGGGCACTGCATCCCCTGGAGAGGAGGATTCGCTCTTTGAAGGAATAGCCCGTGATACGGATGCGATACGGGATCTTAAGGAGGTTTTATGACCGATCTGAGATTTCGGACCTATACCGGAGTGTCAAAGGTGGTCGGTCCGCTTATGGTTCTTGATGGTGTTGAGGGGATCGCCTATGGTGAGATAGCAGAGATTACGCTCCCCAGCGGTGAGGTTCGTATCGGCCAGGTGCTTGAGACAACCACGACCAGGGCCATGGTTCAGGTATTTCGGGGGACAAGGGATCTGGATACCGAGAAAACACAGGTCAGATTCAGAGGAGAACCGATGAAGATATCCCTGTCATCTGACATGCTTGGGAGGACATTTGATGGGAGTGCCCGGCCAATAGACGGTGGCGGCCCTGTTATACCTGAATGTATCCGTGATATCTACGGTTCTCCGATAAATCCGTCTGCCCGTGAACATCCCCGTGACTCCATTCAGACCGGGATTTCATCTATTGATGGTATGAATACTTTGGTCAGGGGTCAGAAACTTCCCATATTTTCTGGTGCAGGGCTTCCCCATAATCTGTTGGCTTCACAGATCGCACGACAGGCAAAGGTGACCGGTCAGGCAGAGAAGTTTGCGGTTGTCTTTGCTGCGATGGGCATTACCTATGAAGAGTCGGCCTTTTTCATCAGGGAGTTTGAGGAGAGTGGGGCATTGGAACGGACAGTTCTTTTCCTCAACCTGGCAGATGACCCCGCCATTGAACGGATCATCACCCCAAGGCTGGCACTTACCACCGCTGAATACCTTGCTTTTGATAAAGGTATGCATGTCCTTGTGGTGCTTACCGATCTCACCAATTATTGTGAGGCGCTTCGTGAGATTGCAGCTGCGAGGGAGGAGGTCCCAGGCAGGCGGGGGTATCCTGGGTATATTTACACCGATTTAGCATCTCTCTATGAACGTGCCGGTCGTATTCGTGGAAAGGAAGGTTCTATTACTCAGATTCCCATTCTGACGATGCCTGATGATGATATCACCCATCCGGTCCCTGACCTGACCGGATATATTACCGAAGGCCAGATTGTTCTCTCACGAGACCTCCATCGTAAAGGAATCTACCCGCCTGTTGATGTCCTTCCCTGTCTCTCCCGTCTTATGCAGGGTGGCATAGGCCCTGGCAGGACGAGAGCCGATCATGCAGAGGTGAAAAACCAGCTCTATTCTGCATATGCCAGAGGTATCAGGCTGAAAAGTCTCGTAGCAGTTATGGGAGAAGAGGGGCTGACACCGCTTGACAGATTGTATATCCGGTTTTGTGATCGGTTTGAGAATGATTTCATCAGGCAGGCATCATACGAGGATCGTTCTTTTGATGACACGCTTACTCTTGCATGGGACCTCTTATCAATACTTCCAAAGGCTGAGCTCAAGCGTATCAGTACTGAGTTTATTGCAATGTACTATCATGGTAAGGAGATTCTGGAATGCAACGGGCCGTAATTGCAGGAGTCAGACCAACTCGGCTGGAATTAATACGGCTTTCACGACGTGAGCAGATTGCACGCAAAGGTAGGGATATCCTGCAGGAGAAGCTGGATGCCCTTGTCATTGAGCATGCACGCCTCACAAAAGAGCTGGAAACCATGGCTGTCTTAATCCAGGATCAACTACAGGGTGCATATGATGCACTTACACTGGCAGGGTTCATAACCGGATGGGTCAGACTTGAAGAACTGGCTGCTGCCTGCAAAAAGATCCCGGAGCCTGTGGTCACGGCGTCCCAGGTTATGGGTGTCAAGGTTCCTGAGATCTCCATGCCCGATATCGCGGGGAATTTCATGACCCAGCGGGGATATAGCATGGCAGGTACATCTGGGCAGGTTGATGAGGCTGCTCTCCGGTATGAATCGGTTTTAGAATCTCTTATCAGGTATGCGTCACTTGAAGGAAGGGCGGATCGAATCTTGCTTGAGATGAACAGAACAAGACGCCGAGTAAATGCCCTTGAGCATCTTGTCATCCCCCGGCTGGTGCGTACCATGCGGTATATTGAGTTCAGGCTTGAGGAAAGGGAGCGGGAGGATCTCTTCAGAAGAAAGCGGATGAAGCAGAATATGGAGCGAAAGGAGAGGGGAGGAGATCAGACTTCCCATATATCATGATCTTCTGATGACAAGAACCGGTTTTGTCGCCAGCCGTGCCAGCTCACAAGAAAAACTTCCATGGAGCATCTCAGCGAAAAATCCTTTTTCTGTTGGCACGGTACTGATAAGGGAGACATCCGCCTCCTGTGCATAATCCAGTACCCGGCTGACAAGATCTCCTTCAAGGACACGATGCCTGATCTCTGCTCCGGCTGTTTGTATCTGTTGACATCTCTCCTGAATATCTTGTTCTGCCTGGTTTCTGATATGTTCAAGTTCCCGTTCGGTCTCACCCCGTGAGATCACAAAGGCAACAATGATCTCTCCAACATCAGGAATCTTCGCCAGTTGTTCGACCGCCATCCATGATTCAGGGGTAAGATCAACAGGGACCAGGACCCGTGAAAAGATCAGGGGGCAGTATTTCAGAAATTTTTCTCCTGAGAGGGTCTCTATTATCTGTCCCCTCATAATCAGAAGGTTCTTCTTTGATTCATGAAGCACCCGATGAGTGACACTTCCCAGATGAAGCCCTTTTATGATGCTTTTTCCCCTGGCACCCATGACGATGATGGTCGAGTTATTTCGTGTCGCTGCATCATCAATCCCGGTAGCAACAGATTCTGATACCAGGACTTCAGATTTGATGGATGGAATCCCGAGGCTTTTTAAGAGTTGGGCGTCGGACTCAATCCGGTTCTTGGCAGATGTAGTCATATCACCCCTCAAAGGTGCCGGTTTATCGGTACTTACGATATGAACCAGTACGACCTCCTCAACACCTGGGAGATCAGCGATACAGTCCATCACACGCCGTGCATAATCTGAAAAATCGGTTGGAAACAGTATTCGCCTGAACATATAATAGCCTCACTTTGAAAGATTCACTCACCAGACCATTGGAACGAAATCATCTTTATTTACGATGCTGGCGCTGTCACCCGTAGCACGGATCACAAAAAGACCATTCTTCTCAGCCATTGCTGCAGTACCGGCATCTTCTGAAATAAATGCAACCGCCCCGTAAATCTTCTTATCTGAATATTCAGGCATCCAGGTCTTCGCATGTTTCAGTTTTTTCAAAAAATCCCTGACATCCTCAGGCCGAAGGGTGGTTTTTACTTCTACGATTACTATTTCAGTTCCGTTGATCGCGATGATATCAAATTCGTAATCAATACCGTCACGCCGCCCGGATCTTCGTTTAATGGTATCAGTTACTTCTATTCCACGCTGATTGAGAATTGAAATTATATCTCCTTCAACAAGAGATTCAACAAGTTTCCCCCATTGTGATACGAATAAACGTTCCAGTTTGTTCAGTTTTTTATCAGTTTCCTTGAATTTTCTATCTGTTTCCTGGAACTTCTTATCAGTCTCCTGGAACATGAGCCAGACTTTTTCAAAGGAAAGCGGCCCATCGGGGTTGGTTTGATCCGGTGATGATGATTTCGGTTTTGAAGAAGGTGACATTTTCCTGTAATACTATTGCGAATTGGTGATATTATCTGTTCCGGGAGAGATCTGAAAACCATACAAAAGCCTCGAATCGAAACGTGATGTTATTGGGGGAATTTACTGATGGATACCTGGAGTACTCTTAAATATTATGTGATAGTAAAAGGTCACTATTTCACATGACACGGGGTGATAGGTATGGCTGTACCAGATATGAAGAAGATCCTCGAGCTCAAGCAGATTGCAATGAAGCGGTGCGAGGATCGGATACTCGAAGCCGCAACCCGTCCGCCCTGTAAAAAGCATCTTGAAGATACCGACAGCTATGGGATGACCCGGAGAATGAAGAGCAAATACGGCCTTTAATATTGGTATTTGTGATGTGCACGGACATTCCTGAGTCTTTCACTGCCAGGTTTCAGCCTGGCTTTATGGCAAAGGGGAAGATATGGAGACTGAACACTCACTGCTGGATCAGATATCACGAAAGGAATCAGAGCTGAAGGAACAATGTGATATTGCCTGTAAAGAGGCTGAAACCCGGATTCATGATGCACGAGTCAGGGCACGGAGTATGCGGGAGGATGCAGAACAAAAAGGAGCGCTGGAGGCTTCACAGTATATGCAGAGGGGGCTTGATGATCTTGCTGTACAAATCAAATCGATTCTTATAGCTGGAGAAGCAGAAGCAGATAAAATCCTGAAAACAGGAGAGAAAAAGGTAGATAATGCGGTGATGCGAATAACCGAGATGATCCTGGGATAACATGCTGCAAAAGATGAAGAGAATCCTGGTAGTAGGGTCGAAAAAAGACTATCAGCGCATTATTGATGTACTATACCAGGCAGGTTCCATTCATCTTGAAGATGCAAAGACTGATAGCCCTGATGCTCTGGTGGTAGGTCCTCTTGACACGTTTCATACAGAAGAGTTATCCTCTCTTCTCATCAGAATCAAGGGACAGATCCAGATCCTTACACCGGTTGACTCAAAAAAGTATATTAAAAGCCCTTTTATTGATACATATGCCAGTCTATCATACGATGATCTCGTCAATACGGCATCATCCATCTGTGATTCATTAGAAGACAAACTACGGTCACTTGAAAACCGGAAAGCAGATCTTGATGTCAGATATTCAACTCTGCTCAGGTACGAGAAGATCATCCGTAAGATCTCACCACTTGAGCAGCAACTCCCCACTCTTGAGGGATTTGAAGTCACGATCCTGATTATTCAGAAGGAATATGAATCGGTACTCGATATTATTCACCCGTTCCTTTCCGAAATCACAAAAAACCAGTTTGAGTTTATAAGTGCTGATCTTGATGAGAAAAATATAGCGGTCATTACGGTCTTTAGTAAAAAATATGCCAATAAAGTTCATGATTTTCTCTATTCCAAAAATGTGAATGAAGTGCGAATACCCCAGGAGTATACAAACATGCCCCTGGATGATGCCCTGACTCTCATACAAGCAGACAAGGATGCAATCCGTACAGAAATTGCTGAAATAGAGGCAAAAATACGTGATATCTCGACCAAATGGTATGCAGATCTCGTCACCTTGAAAATTCTGCTCACTGATTTTCTTGAAGAGACATCCGCATATTCACACTTTGGTCAGACTGAGTACACCTTTGTCGTAAAGGGATGGATACCGAATAAAATGCTACCGAAAACCAAAAAAGCTCTTCAGGAGAGTTTTGGTGAGTCTGTGGTTATTCATGAATTTCCCGATGATCCATCTTCGTATGATAATGCTCCGGTCTTCTTTGATAACCCATTCTGGGCAAAACCCTTCGAGTTCTTTATGAATCTCGTCACACCGCCTATGTACCGGGAGATAGATCCAACTCCTCTGATAGCAATATTCTTCCCCATCTTCTTCGGACTTATCGTAGGAGATATCGGGTATGGACTGGTAATCCTGTGTTTCAGCCTGGTAGTCCGGTATAAATTCAGAGAGATCCCGTGGGTCTGTCAGCTTATGAGTATCCTGATGATCTCATCGATCCCGACGATGATATTCGGATATTTCTACGGAGAGTTTTTTGGCGATCTCGGGGAACACATGGGCTGGATTCATCCCATCACCCTTTTTGGGATCACCTGGAACCGGATAGAGGCTATAATACCTCTTCTGATACTGACCATTGGTATTGGGGTATTTCATGTATTTCTGGGGTTGTCCCTTGGGATCCTGAATGCGTACCGGCACCATAACACCAGACATATCATCGAAAAAGCCGGGATGCTCGGGCTTGTATCTGGAATTCTTCTCTTACTTGGCGTATATGCCGGTCATGTACCCGGATCGGTAATATTTACCGTAATCGCCTTGATGCTGGTTTCGATTGTCTGTCTCATCTATGGCGGTGGAAGCAGGGGAGTCATAGAAGTGATGGGGACGATTGGTAATATCATGTCTTACGCCCGTCTGATGGCAATCGGTCTTGCATCAGTTATTCTGGCTTTAGTGGCGAACCGTCTTTCGCATGAGCTGGGTATCCTTGTTCTGGGAATTATTGTCGCTGTTCTCCTTCATACACTCAATATTTTTCTCGCTATGTTCAGTCCGTCAATTCACTCACTGAGATTGCATGTCGTGGAATTTTTCTCCAAGTTTTATGAAGGTGGAGGCGTTCCATATAAGCCATTTGGAAAAGAGCGACTCTGATTCTTCTTTTTCCTTCTTTCTCCTTCGACCGACAAACCACAATATATAAATCTACACAGGATAAGGTAAACCTTGGAGGTTATCATGACAGGATGGGAAGTCCCCATTGGCGCCGCAATCGCCTTTGCAGGAGGCGCTATTGCCACAGGAATCGCTCAGTCAAAGATTGGTGCTGCTGGAGCAGGTACCGTGGCCGAAAGACCTGAATCGGCCGGTACGGTGATTGTTCTTGAAGCAATTCCTGAAACACTGGTCATTCTGGGTTTTGTCGTAGCGGCAATGATCATCATCATGGTTGAGTGACGAGAGCTGCCACCCGGGTGAAGCAGAAGGTGAGCGAAGAATGGCTTACGAAGACCTTATCAAGTCCATAGAATCAGCAGCCGAGGAGAAAAAGCAGGAAGTACTCCGGAATGCTGAACGAGAAGTGGAGGCAATTCTTCGGGAAGCAGAGACAGAATCATCTGCCATTCATGCTCAATACCTGGAGAAAGCGAAACGGGACCTGATTCTGGAGAAAAACCGCCAGAAATTCCTTGCAAAACAGGAAGTGAAGAAAAGAATCAGCGCAGTCAGACAAAAACTCATTGATGATGCGTTTTCCCGTTCCAAAGAGAAGATCTCTGTGATCAGATCTGATCCATCATATCCTGCATTGTATGAGCGGCTGACCCGTGAGATTATTTCCGCCCTTGCAGGAGAAGATATCGTTCTTCATATTGATCCGGCGGATTCAAAAATCTGCAGTGAGGTCCTCAAAAAAATTGGTATTGATTGTGATATTGTGCAGGATATCACAACTCTTGGGGGATTATCAGCAACAACTGCTGATGGCAAAATTCGTGCATATAATACCATGGAAAGCAGAATGGAACGGATCAGAGATACATCTATCCTTGAGATTATGAACCTGATTCTTGGAGGGCCTGATGGATAGCGGGTATGTCAATGCCAGGATTCGGGGTATGTACTCCCGGTTGCTTGATAAAAAAAGCCTAAGCAACCTGATTTTAAAGCCAGATATCAGTTCCCTGATAACTGCCCTGGAAGAGACTCCATATCATGAGGATCTGGAACGTGCCCTTGTCGGAAAATCCGGGCTTAGTGGGATCGAGGAAGCTCTCCGGCTGAATCTTATCAGAACGATAGAGAAGATCTCGGAATTTCTTCAGGGAGAGAAAGGAGAGCGTTATATTCTTATCTTCTCATCCCGGTGGGATGTTCACAATTTGAAGACCATTCTGCGTGGAAAGAGGATAAATGTGCCAACTATGCAGATCCGGGAGAATCTGGTTCCCGCTGGAGAATTTGATGAATCACTCCTCTCCGAACTCTTAAAGCAGCCGGATGTGAGGAGCGTCATCGATCTTCTGGCAACCTGGGAAGTGCCCTATGCCATACCTCTTACACAGGCATTTCCTGATTATAATGCTCAGGGAGACCTCTTCATACTGGAAAATGCCCTAGACCGGTTCTATTATGAGCGGGCTCTTTCTCTTGTCGGTGGCAAATCTGTTGAAGAACGTAAGATCCGTGAGATTATCGGAATTGAAATCGATCTTATCAATATAAAATCACTCCTGATGATGTTTCGGGATCATGTGGATCCTGAAGATGCACAGCCAATGCTTCTGGATGGTGGAATGGTCTTTAACCAAAAGAAGCTCAAAACGCTCTTAAATCTTGGTTCCATAGCATCGCTTATTGAATATCTGGAAAAGACCCCCTACCGGTTTCTTTCAGATCTTCGGAGTACCGAGGGCGATATGGTTAAAATATCCACCTACCAGCATCTTCTTGATGAATATCTCATCAGGCATGCAGTCAGGTTATACCGGGGGGATCCACTGTCGGTAACGGTGGTCATCGGGTACCTATGGGCAAAATACACAGAGATAATGAACCTGCGTATCATCGCCCGGTGTAAAAATGCCCTTATTCCCCCTGAAGATATGGAGGCTGAGATGGTGTATGTATAAAGTGGTCGTCATCACGGATCCAGAATCCGCAACCGGGTTTCGTCTTGCCGGATCTGATGTCATGGAAGCGGAAGATTCCAATGAAGCATCCCGGGTTCTTTCATCCCTCCTTCACGAAGAGGAGACCGGAATAATTGCCATCAGGGAGGATTTTCTGGCTAATCTTGACAAGAGTCTGTATGAACAGGTTGAGCGGTGTTATCACCCGGTCATCATCCCGATTCCTGCACCACGGAAAGGTGATGAAGTGAGCGGATATGTGGAACGGCTGCTCCGGAGAGCAATTGGATACAATGTGGTAATGAGGAGCTGATATGATTACCGGAACAATAGCCAGAATTTCAGGACCGGTGATTACTGCCAGGAATATGACCGGATCACGGATGTATGATGTGGTATCGGTGGGAAGGGCTGCTCTTCCTGGTGAGATCATCCGCCTTGAAGGTGATGAGGCAGTTATCCAGGTCTATGAGGATACCACTGGTCTTATGATCCATGAACCGGTGGAGAATACCGGTGTTCCACTCTCCGTCGAGCTGGGTCCTGGTCTGCTGGCATCTATTTATGACGGTGTACAGCGGCCGCTTCCTGCCTTGTATGCGAAAAGTGGGAACTATATCAGCAGAGGGATCATGGTCCCTGGTCTTGACCGGGAGAGGAGATGGGCATTTACTCCGGTGAAGAAGGCCGGTGATAGGGTTGAGACAGGGGATGTTCTAGGAACGGTCATGGAGTTTCACCTTGTCCATTCGATCATGGTCCCCCCCGGTATATCCGGCGAGATAAAAACAATCGCTTCTGGAGAGTTCACCGTGACCGATGTGGTCTGTACCCTTACTGACGGGACAGAGATACCTATGCTTCAGCGGTGGCCGGTCAGGAAAGGGAGGCCCTTTGTCAAACGACTGGACCCGGAAGTTCCCCTGCTTACCGGTCAGCGGGTATTTGATACCATGTTCCCCCTGGTTAAGGGTGGGACTGCCATGATTCCTGGCGGGTTTGGAACCGGGAAGACGGTGTCTGAGCAGACTCTTGCGAAATGGGCAGATACCCAGGTGGTTGTGTATATCGGGTGCGGTGAACGAGGCAATGAGATGACCGATGTGCTGACTGAGTTTCCTGAACTGACCGACCCAAGGACCGGCTATCCGCTGATTGAGCGGACGATCATGATAGCAAACACCTCAAATATGCCGGTCGCTGCCCGTGAAGCATCGATATATACCGGGATTACCATTGCTGAATATTACCGGGATATGGGTATGGATGTTGCACTTCTTGCCGATTCAACGTCCCGGTGGGGAGAGGCACTCCGTGAAGTGTCCGGACGGCTTGAGGAGATGCCAGGGGAAGAAGGGTATCCAGCTTATCTTGCAACCCGGCTTGCAGCATTTTATGAACGGGCCGGGCGTGTTATCTGTGCCGGTTCAGAGGAGAAGACCGGGTCGGTGACGATCATCGGGGCGGTGTCTCCACCGGGCGGGGATTTTTCAGAGCCGATTACCCAGAATACCCTTCGTATTGCTGGAACATTCTGGGCACTAGATGCAAATTTAGCATACCGAAGACATTACCCCTCGGTAAACTGGATTCGGAGTTATTCCCTGTATTTGGAGGATGTTGAGGACTGGTTTTCGGAGAAGGTCGCCAGAGACTGGTATCAGTTCAGGGGACGGGCGATGTATATTCTGCAAAAGGAAGTAGAACTGCAGGAGATCGTGCAGCTTGTCGGGCCTGATGCCCTTCCGGATAAGGAGAAAGTCATTCTTGAGATTGCGAAGATTATCCGGGAGGATTTCCTGCAACAGAGTGCATACAGTGATGATGATTCTTTCTGTCCGCTTGAAAAACAGTACTGGATGCTGAAGGTTATTATATGGTATTATGATGCAATCAGGGCAGCCATGAGACGGAATGTCCCGCTTCGTCAGCTCCTCTCTATTCCGGCACGGTCAGAGATAGCACGGATGAAGGAGCAGAGAGATCTGGACCGGTTGAAACAGCTGAGTGATACAGTCTGGGAACAGACTGAAATCCTGGAGGAGCAGACATGCAGCATGGCAGCCTGATTACGGTTGAGTACCAGACGGTCAATTATGTATCAGGTCCCCTGATCTTTGTTGAGCGGCCCAAGGAGATCTCGTTTGGAGAGACAGCACAGATCATCCTCCCGGATGGTGAGGCACGGACCGGCCAGATTCTTGATATTTCAGAGGATATTGCAGTTGTCCAGGTCTTTGAGGGGACACGGGGGATTGACAGTCATGTCACTACAGTCAGGTTTACGGGCCATTCGCCCCTTCTTGATGTCTCATATGATATGCTTGGCCGGGTGCTGGACGGGGTCGGACGGCCACGGGATGGTGGTCCTGCAATCATTCCGGAGGCAAGGCTTGACATCGCTGGTATGCCTATCAATCCCTACTCCCGTGACAAGCCTGCCGAGTTTATCCAGACCGGTATTTCGGCAATTGATGCACTAAACACCCTTGTCAGGGGACAGAAACTTCCCATCTTCTCAGGTGCTGGGCTTCCTGCAAATCAGTTGGCTGCCCAGATTGCAAAGCAGGCAAAGGTGCTTGGTGAAGGAGAGAACTTTGCTGTGGTCTTTGCAGCGATGGGTATCACCTACAAGGAAGCGTCATTCTTCATGAAGGAGTTTGAAGAGAGCGGGGCCCTTGAACGGGTCGTGTTCTTCTTAAATCTGGCTGATGATCCGACGATTGAACGGATTGCAACGCCCAGGTGTGCCCTGACCGCTGCTGAGTTCCTTGCCTATACCCATAATCTGCATGTACTGGTCATCCTGACAGATATGACAAATTATTGTGATGCTCTTCGTGAGATCTCAACAGCACGGGAGGAGATTCCTGGTCGTCGCGGGTATCCGGGGTATATGTATACCGACCTTGCAACCATTTACGAGCGGGCAGGCCGTATCAAGGGCTGTACTGGTTCTATCACCCAGATTCCGATCCTGACGATGCCGGACGATGATATCACCCATCCGGTTCCTGACCTGACCGGGTACATTACCGAGGGGCAGATTGTTCTCTCCCGTGACTTGTTCAGGAAAGGAATCAATCCGCCTATTGACGCTCTCCCCTGTCTTTCACGGCTGATGAATCTTGGAATCGGGCCTGGTAAGACCCGTGAGGATCATCGGAATGTGGCGGATCAGCTCTATGCATCCTATGCCTATGGACGGGATCTTCGAAGACTTGTGGCCATTGTCGGGGAAGAAGCCCTTTCTGAGCTTGACCGGAATTACCTCAAGTTTGCCGATCACTTTGAAAAACGGTTCATATCACAGGGGAATGTTGAGCGGAGTATTGAGATGACGTTACAGGTAGCCTGGGAACTTTTCAGTCTGCTGCCAGACGAGGAGCTCAAGCGAATTAAGCAAGAGTACATCGATAAATACCGGTCTCTTATCATCTCCGGAGGATAGGCCATGGAGCAGGTACACCCTACCAGGATGGAGCTGATGAAAAAACGGTCCCAGATCGTGCTGGCAGAGCAGGGCCGTGACCTTCTCAAAGAGAAGATGGAGGCTCTCATCCAGGAATTTTTTAAGATCATGGTCAACTTCTCAGAATCAAGGGAAGGCCTTGAACAGCTTGCCATCGAGGCCGATCTTGCCCTCCTGGTGGCCGAGGCGGTAGATGATCCGATTGCGGTCAAATCTGCCTCCTATGCAACCAAGCGGCAGATCATGGTTGACATATCGGGTAAGAATATTATGGGGGTCCCGGTTCCGGTTATTCAGAAGAAGAGTGTTGCCATGAATGTGATGCAGCGGGGATACGGGCTTATCGGGACGAGCAGCCGGATAAATGAAGCGGCTGAAAAGTTCGAGGCCGAGATGGATATGATAATCAGGCTTGCCGAGACCGAGACGACCCTTCGCCGGATTGGGAATGAGATCCAGATGAACCGGAGAAGGGTGAATGCTCTGGATCAGATAATTATCCCGGAACTGAAAGAGCAGGCTAAGTATATCCGGTTCAGTATCGAGGAACGGGAACGGGAGGATCTGTTCAGATTAAAGAAGGTGAAGAAACTGATTGAACGAAAGAAAGTGAAAAAGAAAAAGGCTCAAGTGGGTGTGAGATCAGGGTAAGTGAGTGATTAGTCATTGAATTTTTTTCTGAACCACTGAAACAGTTTTAAATAAGAATTCATAGTAATATTGGATATATTCAGAGGATACATATGACCGCTATCCAGGTACATTCATCTCTTCCTTCCATTATTGAACAAATCACTCATAATTTCTCCCCAATCCGTATCATCCTCTTTGGTAGTTACGCACATGGATATCATACGGAAGATTCTGATCTTGATATTATGGTAGTTCTTCCGTATGATGGAAAAAGTCTTGATAAATCAGTGGAAATCTTATCTTCTCTTGATCCCTATCCTGATGTTCCATTAGACCTGATCACAATACGTCCTGAAGAGATGTCCCGGAAATATGCTGAAGGAGATCCTCTTATCAGGGAAGTTTGTTCATCCGGAGTGATATTGTATGAACAAGACCGCTCTTTAATGGGAACAAAAAGCACTCAACGATCTGTCGACTGCAGAGCGGGGGATTCTAATCCAAAATAATCCTAATTATGATGCTGTGTGCTACCACTCTCAGCAGGCTGCCGAAAAGATTATGAAAGCAGTGTTGATACGGGCAGGAAAAACTCCTTCTAAAGTTCATAATCTCATGATCCTATCCAAAGACCTAAACAAGATAGGAATTTCGATTAATATCCCTCATAAAGATCTGATTTTTCTTTCCAGATCTGCGGTAGTATATAGATATCCTGGAGAATCTGCTGATATTAGCGATGCTGAAAATACTATCCGGATAGCTCGGTCCATTGTAAAAATGATGAGGGATTACCTTTAGAACAATTTTCTTTGGTATGAAATCGGTGTTCCAAAATTGGTATCAAAAAAAGTGTGAAAAAATTCGCGCTTACTCTTCAAAATCATAGACATCAAAATGTAATGATTTACAATTTTCGGATACATCCCGAATCAGTTTTTCATCAGCCCCATTATCCATCTCAACTTCAATATGGAGAGTTACCTTCACCTTTGTCCCGATTTTACTTGTAAATTGAGAAATTACTTCCTCTGCGACTTTACTACTATCTCTTCCAGCTCTGGTTGCATCAATTGATACTTTTCCATAAAAACGATGAAATACCTTTGGCTTTACTACAGGGGGGTTGATATCATTTGATATATGAGGATTATTATACTCATCTATAGATCTTATAGATGGATCACTGATAATGGCCTTTTTCTTCTCTTTTCGCTCAATCTGCGCCTGAGCAATCTCCGGTTTTACTAGCAGGCTCATGCTATCTGAGAAAACCGCCTCGGTTGCCATGAACTGGAGTCCCCGATACTCATTTTTCTCATCGTCAAAACCCGCAGCATATACAAAAGTATCAGGATTTACCGAGATAGTGTTCAGAGAATTTTTTATCGCAGAGATAAGGACATCCTCATCTTTCAATCTTGGGAGATAGAGATATGTAGCGAAATCTTCTATGAGTTGTCTGATTGAGACATGATCTCCTCTCCACAATGGTATCCGATCCAGCTCAAGTCTAAGTCGAACTCCACCCATTTCAGTAAGCAACATCTCATCAGTTTTCAGTTTCTTAGATGCACGGACGGTTAATTCATCCTGCCCTTGTTGACGGAGAATTTCCCATTCAATATCTCCCCGGACATCTGGATGGGTTGGAACAATGAGCCATTGATATGTTTCAGGTATTCTGGCCTCAATCGTATCGTCCATTGACTTTTTCTTCGTCTCTGCCTGCCGTTTCTGGAAATTATCCAGATTCAATTCCTCCTGATCACGTAGAATACTGTTCCAGGCAAGATAATATCTGACAGCACTTTCAAGATCAGAGAGTCTGGTCACATCAGGAGCTAAAAATACCAACGTGTTCCGATATGTTCGTGGACTAGACCCTCGTGAAGATAAAATGGTAGTCGCTTCCTCAATTGCAGGACTATCCTCTTCTCGTCCGGTATGGGCAAATTTTGGATGCAATATGATGAGACGGGCGTCTCGCTCATCCGGTACATCTTGTGACCGTGTACAGACATGAACTTTGGAAAAATCTCCCCGTGTTCTCGCATGTTTCGTAAGTCTCTGTTGAATCTCATCCCATACATCTTCAGGAGATTTTCTCTCTGCCCGTTCATCAGCCATTCTGGTAACAGAGGGTTGTGTAGAATACCAGTACCGGGTCCCATCAACATAGAGATAAGTTGCTTTATCAGTAAGTCTTCGGAGAGCATCACCAAATGTCGGGACCGTCTCACCCGGCTGTACACATCCTAATTTTACCAGTTTCTCGTCAATTCCGCGATTTGAAGCCCGAATCGTTGGAGCAGAACCAAGATAAATGGCCCGAGCGATTCGCCTGCAGGCTGAATATCTTCCTAAATTGGGATTTTCCCGATCTAAATTCAGGGGAAGTGAGTGAGGGCCATCAACGTCTTTTTCAATGACCGGAACCCATTGATCTTCAAGATACCTGGTTAATTCAAATTGAACATTTGAGTCATCAATCGGAACCGTTGCAGGCATAATGAGGAGATTGGCATCCTGTCTTTCCCATAGTGAATGGATTACAGCAGCCATAAGTCGCAGAACCCCACGAGTTCTCTGGAATTTATCCAGAGTTGACCAGTCATTATAGAGCCGATCAAAGAGTTCTGGATGAATGGGATATGCCATTTTTATCCGTCGCTCATACTCGCCTTCTCTACATTCGATGGGAAAGTCCTGGGTGTGAGTGCCATAAAAGTCGATAAATGCCCGGGCGACGGTATCACGGTGGACTGCTTGCTCGTGAGTAAGTGGCTGAAACAGACGACGCCTGACGATTTCAAACCCTTCATCCTGACTTGCCGGACGCCAGGGAGACTCAACCCTCCCGATAGCATTTTTCAACCGCTCGAGTGCCTTTTTACCCCATTCTCCACCAATTTCGTTATCAGATGCCGGTATTGAGACCACGAGCATGGTGTTTTTTGCGGCCTTTACTGATTCAGAGAGGGCCTGGGCAAAGGTGAATTGTGTTTCAAAAGTTCCAGCCGGGAGGTTGGTTCCTTCATGGAGTTGTCTGGCATAGGCAACCCATTCATCTATGAGGATAAGACAGGGAGAGTACCGGTTAAAGAGTTCACGAAGCCGGTCACCGGGATTTGTCGCCTTTTCATCATCCTCTTTCACCATTGTATAGCCTTCTTTTCCGCCAAGTTGCCAGGCTATTTCTCCCCAGAGTGTCCGGACTATGGTGCCATCAGGTTTCGTTACCGGCTGACCCGGCGATATCTTTGTTCCAACTAGAACGACTCTTCTGACATTCTGAGATATTGTGGTCGTCGTATCTTTGAGAAGTTCTTCTACTCCAGGTAGATCTGATGCCGGACTTCCGGAAAAGATATGCCAGAGTGCAAGCATTGAGTGGGTTTTCCCTCCACCAAAGTTCGTCTGTAATTCAACGACTGGATCTCCGCCATTATTCGCAAGCCTCTCCAGACCTTTCACGAGAAGTTGTCTGAGTCCTTCAGTCAGGAATGTCCGGCGGAAGAATTCTGTCGGGTGTTTATATTCATCAGAGCCTTCTCCCAGGTATACCTGCCATAGATCAGCGGCGAATTCAGCCTGTTGATATCGCCCGGAGGCTACATCCGGATGAGGAGTGATGACCTCCCGCCAGGGCTTGAGGCCTCCCATCGGTTTTCCTTCGGTTGGTTGGAACGATGATTTTCGCATCTCACTTCTACGCATTTCTTCAAATTGAAGACGGAGGAGGTCCATCCGCATCTTTTCAACTTCGGCATGTTCATCGGATGCAGATATTGCATTGAGAAGGCGGGCAGTGCTGTCGAGGGCTCGAAGGGTATCATTCGTGGAGAATGGTTTTTGGTGGGCCCACTGGTTTCTGGTCTCTCGGAGCTCTGAAATAAGGCTTCTTTCGGTGTGACCTAATATTTGTGAGAAGACCTTTGCCCATTGATCCCACATGACAAGGAGTAGTTTCTGGACATCCCAATAATCCACCCAGCCATCTCTGGGAGGAGTATCGGTAAGCATCTCCTGCCAGGAATCACCATACTGGGATCTCATTTCACGCTCAACAAACCGCATAAGTCCGGTTTTGAGTTGATCCATCGCCCTTCCTACTCTGTCGTAATTTGATAATGCCATCTCAATGCACCAGGATATAAAGACCGGTTAATAGAACTCTTAATTAAAGATAATAGAATTTTTCGGTTTTGATTCGCGAGTGAGGGAGAAAAAGTTAAAGATCTCTCCTGATTATGTGGATGGTGATGAAGAAGAGAGGAGTGTGTTCAGTCCCTGAAGAAATATCTGAAAACTTTGAGACTGATTCATGTGAGGGTCGATATGTGGAGTTATCTTTCGGGCTACCTCAATCTTTGGGTAGATGTCGCCACAGTACCCACCTTTTTTCAACAAAGCATGAAGTGATTCCCAGGTATTTCCTACATTATCAGGAGTTTTATATTTCGAATGGGTTCCAAGTGTTTCCGGGACACGACTATAAACCGCATGTATTGCGTGGAAATCTCCCAATATCCATGATTCCAGTTCCTGAATTGCAAGTCTTGTAATAACCGAATAGGAACCATCCAGATGTGGGTTGGTTTTTGTATGAAGACCAGCCCGGTGGACGATATCTTCAAGCCATTGTTTCATCTCCGTGCAATCTTTTCGATCAAGGTCACTTATGATGATTATTCTGTATTTTCCTGGGTCCTGATGAGTAAATCCACGGAGCCGTTTTTCAAGTTTAGTCTTAAAGCACGACAAAACATGGATACTCCAGGTATCCGGAGGAAGTATAATCTTTGGAAGAACTGGCTCCAGAAATCCTTTCATGGATGGCTCTTCAACCAGAATGTCAATCTTCATTGGTATCTGGAATAGGTAATGGGATCACTGTTCGGGACAAAATTCTCCATCCAGAGGTCTCCGAGAGGGATCTTTTCCTCCAGAAAGCCTTTCAGTTCTTCGATATCTGATAGCCGTTCTGCCCTGGTATATCCATCTTCATCCCGGTAGATTGAGAAGACTTCTTCCGGTTTTGCTTCGTTGATAAGGGCAGGTGAGTGGGTTGTCACCAGTAATTGCGTCCTGCTTGTTGCTTTATGAAATTCTTCTGCAAGGTGAGGGAGGAGCAGTGGGTGAAGCTGGTTTTCAGGTTCTTCGATTCCGATAAGTGATCCTGGAACCGGGTCATTGAGGAGAACCAGGTATGCAAGCATTTTCAAAGTCCCGTCGGATGCAAAGCGAGCAAGGACTGGTTCTTTGAATGGTGCATCATATATTTGAAGGTTTAACCGGGTATCTCCCATTATCTCTGCTTCAATCCGACTGAGCCGCGGAATGCGGGATGTCAGGGTCTGGCGAATCTCTTCATACACAAAGGGATGCCGCTCCATGAGATACTGAATCACATTCGGCAGGTTATCGCCCGTTGATGAGAGGTGTTCCTGCCCTCCGGCTGCAGGAGTGGTCCGGGTAGTATCTGCAGTCAGGTATGAGAGATGCCATCCGGTGATGAAATCCCGAAGAGCACTCACCCGGGGGTGTTTTGAGAACAGACCCAGGGTTGCAACGGCTAATGTCTCCGGCGACTTGAGAGATTCAACCTGTCGTTCAGCTGATTCATCCGGGTTCTCACCGGTGATGACGGTGCCGTGCCCTTCAGTAAAGTCCAGGAATTTAAATGGTCTTCCTCTCTCATTTCTCCTCCAGTGGAGCCATTCATTCGTCACCACCGGACCTCGTTCCCGTTCATCTATCTCAAGATGATAGGTGATGAGTGGGGAGTCACTTTTTTCCCGGTACTTTATCTCAATGGATATCGGCCCGGTGCTTCCTCGTGAACGCAGATGCTTAAACCTTCCCCTCTTCTCCCATGCAGTCCGAAGTCCTCCCGGTTGGGTGAAGCATTCAGACAGGAATGCAAACACATCAAATATTGTAGATTTACCGCTTCCATTCGGTCCGATAAATATGGTTAAGGGGGTAAGTTTTGATAATTCCAGGTGACGAAGCACCCGGTAATTTTTCACCTCCAGTTTTTCTATCTGGGGAGGTTTCTCAGATCTTCCCATTCTCCTCTGTTCCTTTTTTATTCGTGATGTTCAGTCCCATTCATCTCGCATGAGACGTTCTTCTTCTCTTCCATGAAAACCCGTGAGAGTACCACGATATTTCACCGGGAAGGATAAAACCTTCTCTTTCAGCTTTTCATCCTGCTTATCCGAATACTTTGAAATTTCATTCATTATCAGGATCCCTCTTATTGTAATCGTTGATTGGTATAGGAGTCAGGTTCTATAATTATTCTCTGGAGATAATTTCTTGACCATTTGAATATGTCACACCGTGTGTGACCTTTTTTCCTTATTCGATGCGGGTTATTGTATCCAATTTTGTTCAACCGATATTTACAATGTCTGTTGCCCGGTCGGCCCCGTAAGACTTCCCTGAGCCAGTTTACTGATCTCCGGCCATGATATAATCAGACTGTTGTATGCCAGAGCTTCAGAGGACCATTTTTTTCGTTCACAGATAGCATAAAGCCGGTATGCAAGATCACGGGCCTGATCTCCCATCGTCCCTCCAAGCTTATTTAAAAGGTCGGCAGCCCCTTGTTCTCCCTGATTTTCCAACGTCCGGATAAGGTGCTGGGTCGCTTCCCAAACAGGAAGGCGGGTGTCAGTGGCCGGATCCCAATTATCCGGGTATTCTGACCGATTGATAAGATGAACTCTCCCTCCCTTGGCAGTGAGAATGGCAGCATCGACAAGCCCCTGGACCGAAATATTCTTAGCAGTTGCCAGTGTTTCTGCTTCTCCGTATGGCCCTTCTTCCATTCCGTGTTGTTCAAACCATGCAACAGCCCACCGGGTATCAGTATCAAACTCTCCTTCCTGTTCGGCCAAAACTTCATCAAGGATCTGGTTAATGATTCCGAGAGCAGTCCGTACGGTCATGGCAGAACCGTCTGATTCCATGACTTTGGCATACCTGGTGAAAACTGCCATACCAGGACCGATAGCAGCCTGGGCGAGATCGACCGGAGCAATGAGTCCTTGTTGGAGATTGTGAAGGGCTTGAGGGAGTTCTTTTTTCAGGGCAGAGAGGAATTCCCGACGGGTTACGGTTTTTGCATCCTCAGGACGGGGGCGACAGACGAGGACAATGGAGGAAGCGAGAGCGTTTGTTCCATGAGCCACCATTCTGTGAGATTGTTCACTTCGCATTGGCCAAGTCCCAATAATAATAAATCCAGCCCTAACAAGGGCATTCAACATTGTTTCCCATCCGGTAGAAGCTACTCTGATATCGGTTAAATTTTCGCCACTTTCGGATTGTTTAAAGGCATAATAAACAGTCATAGGAAAGTTAGAATTTTGAGAATCATGTATTCGGCTAAAAGCATCTCCTAATCCCACTTCAAAAAATTGAGTGGCTTTTTCCTTATTTCCATTATGCCTATGTTGTGAGGCGATAAGCTCCTGATTTTTAGGGGTTAATACGGTTGAAAATAGAGTTTTGTGAATGTTATGAAGAGATCTTCGAAGCCAGATATAAAAATAATCTGAAAGATCTGAATAACCAATGTTATCATAATATGGGGGATCAGTTGAAACAATAAATTTTTGATTTGATACTGATCTAGCATCTGATTGATGGGCTTCTCCAAAATTTGCGCTAGGTATACCATTAAATGCATCAAGTGTAGTTGACCATAAACTAATCCAACTCCCACTCGAATTACTTAAAGGATTTGCTTCTGCAAAATCCCAAACCATAGGTAAAGCTTGTCGAGTAAATGTATGACCTATTTGCTGGTTTCCTGGATACCATGTAGCTAAACTTGACCAATAATCTGCTCCCCTTCCAATTGGAAATGATAGATATGTGGCGATAGCATCGGCATAAGCAATAGGACCTTCCCCACCCTCCTCTAAAGTTCGATGATCATTGCCCATTTGTTTGGCATGGGACATTACTTGGTTTCTTACTTCTTCTATAAGGTCAGAAAATGTTGTCAATGCAACTAATTGGCGAGAGGTGAATAAATCAGAAAAATTTGGAAGGCCGTATAATGGAGGAGAGAACCATCTTCGATCATTAGTCATTGGTTGATCAAGAAAATTTAATGAAGGCTTTTCAATTTTTACATTTTCAATTAAATTGCTTGGGAGATAAATTCGACTTCTCTTTCCCTCAGCAACAATAGCTAATGGTATTGTCTCTATTCCGGATTCAATTGCAATATCACGAAGTTGTGGTTTTTTAATAAAAGTGTTGCAATAGATACAAGATGCTCCTTTGGCATCGGTTGTGTGTATGTGAGGAACTCCATCTTTTTTTATATCAAACCATTTAATCTTTTTATTCTCAAAATCGATAACGGGCTCTAAATATACTTCTTTCCCAGACTTTTTTGAAACCCAAAGGGTTCTAACTAACGGTGTCCTTGCCCCGCAACCCGGATTCGGACACTTCACCGTTCTTGCCCAAAGCCAGGCAATCACGGTTAGATCCTGACCTACATATTGTTCCAGGTCAGGTCGGTCCTTTGCCATCTCCTCAGTGATCTTCACTTTCGGATACAAATGTCCAATCCGTTTCTCTGCCTCATCCCGCATCCATTGCCCGTAATACCTGACATCTTCGGCCAGTCCTTTTGCTCCTTCCCATCCCCCTGATATTTTTTTATTTTTCCGGGACTCCGGATTGACCGGGGGCATACCAGCAAACTTTGGCGGGATCTCGATGAGGGCCTTGGTGATTAACACGGCGACCGGGTTGAGATCACTCGCATATGCCTTCAGACCAAGCCGCTGGGCTTCGAGGGGGATCGACCCGCCACCACAGAACGGATCATAGAGCGGGGGAGCATGTTCAGCAATGTATGCCCTAATCGCATCTGCTCCTTCTGGAAGAGGCTCATTCCGGCCCCTGGCGAGTGACCGGGCAATCTCGGTATGAGCCTTCAGCAGAACGCCGGGATTATTCGAGTTCTCCCAGATGACCAGTTCTTCGATGATCCTGAAGATTCGCTCACGTTCCTTCTCTTGTTCCTCTTCGGTGGGAAAGAGTTCAGGCCAGGCAGAAGGATCATCGACCAGGGAGGAGAATATCACGGCACGACAGGCAGCAAGTGGTCGTCTTGCCCACCATAGGTGGAGGGTTGAGGGATGACCATGGCGGATACTTTTTTCACGGGCGGATTCTTTGTTGATGGCTTCGAGAGGGAGGGCGACTTCGATCAGTTTTTTTCGGTAGGGTGGGGTGGTTTGTTGTGTCATTGGATCACAATCAGCGTTTTTTTCGAGGAATGAGTTCAGAATCAAGAATTTCAGGTGTTGCTACGAAAAAACCATTCTTCCTTGCTTGCATAGGACGTACTGGGTAATCTTTGCCCCTGAATCGGACCCTTTTTCCTTTCAGTATCTTGAAAAACTGGTTACTTCTCACGGTTGTGTAAATATAAAAAAAACCAAAAATACATGAATCAGGGGGATGTGAACATTCTTTAAGAAGTCGAAGGGATTCTTCACCTCCATGAGAGAATTGCTGAATTATCTCATCATGGCTTTTTGAAGAACCTTTACATAATTCAATAAGAAGAATAAATTCCAGCTCCCCTTTGATGAAAACAATGTGATCACAGACCTTATATCCATCAATTTCGGTCAGAAAAGTTCCTTTTTCATTTCGTAATTTTTCTGATTTAATTATGAGAACATCCTCAATCTGTTCAAATCTAATCCCGGTTCCCTTTTCAGAACATCTCTTCCTTTTAGTCTCTTCCTCCAAAAAACCATCTTCAGACTTATCTTTAAGACAATCAAGAGGCAACTTCCGAATCCTGGAACCCATATTTATTCTGCCTCTAATTCCTGTTCAATCTGAATTGTCTCATTGTATAGTATTTCAGAGACACGGACAAATTCTTCTGAAGGAATTCCTATCAGTGGATCAATGGGTAATTCCCTGGCATGATAAAGGTCGTCTTTTTCGGATTTTTCCATGACATACACGCCGATCTCATCATCATGAATGTAGAGATCACTATCTGAAACAAGACCTTTACGGTCATCCGGGGATAATAATCCCGTTTTAAGATAATTAGCAAGTTGTTCAACCAGATAATCACTATGAGTAGTAAGAACAACCGTTACTTTCTCCCGAATCATCTTTGTAATCAATTGTGCCATCAGTAACTGATTTGCAGGGTGTAGGTGGGCTTCTGGCTCTTCGATGATGATCAGATCACCAGGTTGCATACGATATTTAATGTAGAGAAGAATGGGTGCCAGTTCCTGAACTCCTGAAGATAGAAGATGAAACGGAATAGGATTTTTTTCAGAGTAATATTGGTACTCAAACTCATTATCCGATAATTTATTTATTTCAAATCTTCCTCCGATTAAATGCCCTATAAGTTCATCATACTGATCATTTGAGATGTCTTTCGTTGCTAATACCTTCTCAAGTAATGCAAAAAAGTCAGAGAAGACTGAACTCATCTTTGGAGAGGGTTTTGCACTGGCACGAGATGAACTTAACAATTGCATTGCGACAAAAGGTTTCATCTCCATGAGAGATGCTCTTCCTGCCGGGAAATACACACCATCAAAAGAATTGTAAAAATAATAATCCTGTAGTATTCCTGCTGCAATGCAATAGGTCATATCACGAGCAATTTTTAAAAGCCCATCATTATCTCTTATTAGAGAATATGGATGAACAAAATGAAAATTGTGATAACTTATGTCTATTTTATCATCGTTTTTTTGATACGTAATTTTATACTGTATTAGCTTGAGAATATCTGGTTTAATGTGTAAATGAAGCCCTTCCTTATCTAATGTCGTGGAAAGAGTTTCTCCTCGAATTTTAAATAGGAATTCACCCTCATTGCGTTGTTTTGAAATTAATTCATTTAATTGAGTGTTAAAAACATCGATTAGTGCATTTGTAAAGAGTTTTTCTGTAATATTAGAAAAAAGAGAATCAGAAATTTCTGATAGAATTGAATCAGGAAGAATTAAGTCTGATTTTATATCCCATTCCTGAATTAATTTAAATAATTCCTGTGGTATTGGGAGTTCATCTTTAAGATAATTATTTTGAAAATATTGAAAAGAACCTGTTGAATAATAAAGGTCATTCTGAAGGGAGTACATTGCATAAATTATTTTTGCTATATAGGATTTTCCTGAACGATTTGAACCAATAATAATTGTACAGGGTTTTATTGTAATGTCACCCGATTCAATTGGACCGATGTTTTTCAGGCCTATTGAAAACTTATGAGGGTGTGCAGTTGATTCATTGGTAAGTATTGTCCTTGGTGGCTCTGATGAGGAATACCGTTGTGATATTGATAATGTTTTTTTCTTTTTTTGTCTCTCTGTCATGAGATCCCTATATTGCCTTCTTTTTCATTTGTTTGAATAAACATTTATTGGTTATACGTTTCAAAATAGATATGGTGAAATATTTTCTGATCATTTATTTAAAGCATCCACCAACGTCATATTGGGATATGGAGTACAATTTAAGGTAACTCTACTAAAATTCGAGTAATTCCTGCACATTCTCATATATTGGATTTGAAGATCCTATGCATTCAAACGATTAGGACCTCCAGAGAAGAATAAATTCTTCTAGTCTCCTTGAAAAAATTTCCATATCTGATCCTATTCGACTAGTCTCTACTCTACCGACCGTTCTGGCTATTCTGCCTTCATCAGTCTTAATCTCTAAACTGATGGAATGGAGAATCTCCTTTGCAATATCTCGTTCCTTTCCTGTACTTTTTTCATATAACTGAATAAAGTCAGATACAATCTTCCGAAAATCATGACTTGAGCAACCGAAATGTTCTGCGTATTCACTCGAGTACTGATTTAAGGTTGTAATAATATAGCGTTCAGGTGAATACTCACCAGGAAGGACTAAAATCATTAAGGAGCATCGTTCAGTTTTTGCAGTCTTCTCAAGTTGATCTTTATAGTCTCTAGAATCTCCATCTAGGACAAAGATAAATTGATCCAATCTGTTAAATTTAGCCAACGCACGGATATAATGATTAAATTCATCCTTACCTGTATCACGTCCAACCTGAATTATTGACTGTCGAAGATCCAATTTCGGAGAAAGAATTTCGACAACCCCTCTCACCAATTCTTCACTTATATCATCCTCACAAACAACAGATAATAAGTCCAAATATTGGTGGTACAATGCCCTTTGAACAAAGTCGCGATACGGTGGGGTAACGGTCACCCCATTATCAGACCTTTCTAAGAAAATGCGCCCCTCAGATGGCACAGACTCTAAAATAAATGGACTATGTGATGTAACAATAATCTGGAGATCCTGCCGAAGAGCAAGACGCTGTAATTCTAGCATAAGCACTTGTTGTGTATATGGGTGTAATCCTGCCTCGATTTCATCAATTAATATGAGGGCATCGTGAAGAGTTGATATATCCCTAGAAAGGCGAAGAATAGCTCTTTCACCGGCTGACATATGAAATTCTGAGTAACTTGGATGATCAGCATCATCCCGCTCAGCAAATAACAAATCTTTGGCTTTATGGGATAATAAATAAAGACGGGCATAATGATGAGGCAGGATTTGATGAGCGAGAGTAATCAGTTGGGGAGGAATTTCATCACAGTTAATTTGTTCTTGTCCCATTTTTTGAAGGCTAATAATTTCTGCAGGACTACTGAGTTGTGAAAGATTGCGAAGATAAACTATTCTTTCCGGCTGATTAACGCCCTTCCTCCCAAAATAACTTTTATTCCATTTATCCGCGTTTCTCTTCCATAACATCTCTGATGGAACCTTATTAGAATAATATAGATATGAAATTTGATTATTTCCACCAGAATCATGAGGAATATCTGGATTTTTTGTCTTAAAATCAGGAAATAATTTTGCAGGAGTAAATGATCGTCCCAATTTATTTATATACAGGCATCCTAATGCATGAAGAACTGTTGTTTTCCCACATGCATTTGGTCCAGCGAGTACACTAACTGGATATGGAAAGCGAATTGAAACATCCACAATGCCACGAATATTTTGAATACGTACTTGTTCTAATCGATTATTTACATGCGGACGTTTTTGGGTTAATTGCTCCCAAATTCGTTCAAATTCATCTTTTAACATAATCCAACATCAATTTACTATGAATGATCACTCTTCCATTAATATTAGGTATATTTGTTAGAATTACCTATATAATCATAGGTTTTCATTGAATTAATTCACTGATATCATAGTTCACACTTGTTGCAGCAAAATCCGGCTCTTTTTTAAACGGATGCTGAACATACCTAACCGTTGTCTGCTCCCCATCAACCTCAACCAAGGCTAAATAGAAATCATCCGGTTTATTCAAAGCGGTCAGAATCTCATTCCTGGTTACGGTAACGGTTGTTGCCCCTTTCACCCTGCCTTTTACCTCAATGAACCGGAGATTCCCAGTCCCCGGAATTACCGATTCAATATCATATCCGATCTTTTCAGCACTCACATCCCGGGGAATAAACCCAAGTCCTTTTTCATACTCCATTACTGCTTTCATCGCAAGGAGTTCAACCCGTTTGGTATCACAGCCAAACAGATTAGGAGTATGAGTTTTCCCCTCAAATTTCCAGAGTAGTCCAATCGGAATAATCATCGCTCCCCCAGTCATAACAGGAGGAGATGGGGTAAGGGTCCGTTCCTCATTCAGTTCATCCTCACGACGATGGAGACGGGCAGACAGTTCATCGGCTCTAGCCCTGGCTTTTGCTGAATTAATCTTAGCATTGACCCGGCCGGCCTGTTCCTGTTCCTTCAATTGCTCAGCACGGTAATCCCAGTAAGTGATCTCCCGAGTGAGGCGGTTATGAACCTCCTGAAGCGTTTTATCAATCAATGGTTCCCGCTGCCGTTTTACTTCTGCCAGATGTTCCGGAACCAGATGTTGAATAGCATAATCACTCGCCGTTTCTTCAAGACTCCGGGCAATCCATTCAGGAACTCCAATACTTTCAATAACCGGCAACTCATCCTCTTTTGGTGATCGGTAATCCAGATATGGAGCATATCCGGCAGAATGAATCGTTTGGTCTTCAGAGATCTCAACAAACTGCATCCTTCGGGAAATAATCCGTCTGGTTCCGGTCCGGGTAATACTGGCATCAGAGATACTGTGTTCAAGGATAACCAATGCACGGATTTTTTCTGATGTATCCAGTTCATCAATGAAGATAGCGCCTTGTTTCAGGAGATCCTGATATCGTTCACTGATAAGATCAATGACCGATTCAAGAAGCGGATGACCAGGACAGATAAACTCTGCAAGTGGTTTTCCCTGAGCTCTGATGAGTTTCTTATTAAAAGTTACCCGTTCGTATGATTTCAGAATAGACTCACGAGTCCCGATGATCCGGTCCCGGTTTCGGATGACTACCGGGACATGTGGGATCTCATACCGGTCACTCTCCCGCTCATGAATAGAACCACCCAGGGAACGGAATGCAGTCAGGAAAAATGAGCCGATATAGTGGGGCTGTAATTTCCGTGCCTCTGCCCGTTCCATATCTTGCCGTATCTTCTGAACCATGCTGACATCCATGGCATTGGAGACAAGAGCTCGTTCCTCGATCAGTTTCTTGAGGTGATCATGGTCAAGAGCTGCTTCGACGACCTTGTTCAGTTTTGCACGAATCTCTGGCTGGTCACCATATCGAATAGCCTCGATCAACAGATCACGAAGCGGTTGATCATTAAAAGTCAGACTCCCCAGCACATCAAAGACCTGACCTCCCAGAGCTTCCCGTTCAATATTCAATTTTTCGAGCAGTCGCTTCCACACTTCACCCTCCCTGGTCTCTGCCGCTACAAGGTTCCAGAGATGACAGACCTCAGTCTGCCCAATACGGTGAATCCTGCCAAACCGCTGTTCAAGCCGGTTCGGATTCCAGGGGAGATCATAATTGACCATCAGATGAGCACGTTGAAGGTTGATACCTTCCCCGGCAGCGTCCGTAGCAATAAGGATGAGGACTTCTTTATCCTGGGTAAATGCCTGTTCAGCATTCTTTCTCTGTTCCCTCCCCAAACCTCCATGAATAACAACAACTGCTTCTTCCCTTCCGATAAGTGCCCGGATCTTTTCAGTCAGATAATTCAGCGTATCCCGATGTTCAGTAAAAATGATCAATTTTCTCCGGGAACCATGAACATCGAACATCTCCTGATCACCCTGCAATATTGCGGAGAGTTCTTCCCATTTTTTATCAGAACCGGATTGTTTGACCCGGAGTGCCAGTTCTTCGAGAGTTTGAAGAGTTTCTATCTCAATCTTCAGTTCCTCAATCGTCCGGGCTGCAGATGCACGGTCTACCAACTGCTCTTCTATCTGTTCAAGTTCTTCGTCAGGGGCATCTTCAAGTTCATCGATATCATCCCGACTCATTTCAGGGATTGATCGACTGATATCCGGGCGATCGGCACCACGCTGGAGAAGTCTTTCCTCCCGGAGACGGTCCTGGAGTCGTTCACGCCTTCTCCGAAGAGATTGATAGATAGCTTCAGGGGAAGATGCCAGACGACGTTGAAGGATAGTAAGGGCAAATCCAATTGTCCCTCTTCGTCCCTCGTTTTCTATGCTATCAGCACGGTTGAATTCCTCCCTGACATACTCAGTAACACGACGGTATAGCTCAGCCTCGATGGTTGAAAGGGTGTAATTTGCGGTATATGCCCGACGTTCAGGAAAGAGAGGAGTCCCATCAAATTTGAGGAGTTGTTCTTTCAGCAGTCTCCTCATGAGATCAGAGGGATCTGAAAGGTGGACGCCATCCCTGAACTTCCCTTCAAACCTATCACCGTCAAGGAGTCGAAGAAAGAGCTGAAAGTCTTCTTCTTTCCCATTGTGAGGAGTTGCCGTCATGAGCAGAAAATGCCGGGTAACTCCGGAGAGTAGTTCCCCAAGCCGGTATCGTTTTGTAAACCTGGCCTCTCCCCCGAAAAAGCTGGCACTCATTTTATGGGCTTCATCACAGATGACCAGATCCCAATCTGTAACCCGTAATTTTTCCTGAACATCCTCATTTCGGGAGAGTTTGTCAAGGCGACAGATGGCAAGAGGGTTTTCTAAAAACCAGTTACCGGTTCTGGCTGCCTCATAATTGTCATTTTTCATGATCTCAAACGGGATGCTGAACTTTCTATCCATCTCATCCTGCCACTGCTCGACAAGATTTCCTGGACAAACGATCAGGCATCGTTGAAGATCAGCTCTGGCAATTAATTCCTTGATGAGAAGACCGGCCATGATGGTCTTTCCAGCACCTGGATCATCTGCCAGTAAAAACCTGAGTGGTTGTCGGGTGATCATCTCCTCATATACGGCGGTAATCTGGTGAGGAAGGGGTTCGACGAGGGAGGTATGAATAGCAAGGAGGGGATCAAAGAGATGAGCAAGATGTATTCTCCTGGCTTCTGCAGCCATCCGGAATAGATCCGAGTCTCCCAGAAAACTCCAGGGTCTCCCTTCAGTCTCAATTTCAAACTCTGATTCATTATCCCGATATAAGAGACGGTTATCTGCCCGGCCTGAAGAATCTTCATAGGTGAGTTTAAGTGAGTCCTTCCCATACCATTTCACACTGGTTACCGTAACCAGTGATGAGGGGAGGATGCCTCTGACTATTGCACCTGGCTCTAGATCTTCAAGTTTCCCCATTACATACAGTTTGGTCTATAATGGATAATAAGTTTCGAAATTGAGCGTTTCGAGAATTACATTAAAATTGGTTAAAAAAGATCCAGTCCCGGTAAATCCCAACTGTTTTAAGAAACCAAATCCGGCCATCTATTCGTTATTATTTGATTATATCTCTCTCACTGATTCAGAAAATCCACGAATTCTTCTCTTTCCATCCGGGCTTGCTTCATAATTGACAAAAGGGTTCCAATCGGAATAGGATCACGTTTTGGAATTATTATGAGGATTTTTGTCCCGTTAGACTCCTTGTACAGGGCGAGATGACTCCCCTTACCTTGATATAGTGCTTCTTGAAAACCAATTTTTTTAAACTTTTTTATTAAGGTATTTGATGAAACCTGTGGTAACTTCACGCTGCTTCAACCTCTATCACCGAGGTAAATTTTTCTGATGAGGTTATTGAAGGGAGAGCATCTGTTAAGATTCCGAGAAACTTAGCATTTTTTAGCCAGAGATCAATCGCTTCACGGAGGTTATCAAGAGCTTCCTTTGGGGTGTCACCACAGGATGCAACTTCGATTTCCACACATTTTGAAACGTAGACTCCCTCCTCCTCCCAAATTAGGGTTGTAAATTGATATCTTTTCATCTGGCAGTCCTCAATTGTTCTCTCTCATATATTCTCTTTCCTGATTTTAAACTTGTCAGGGGAGAAAATTGAATATATTATCTGGCTTATTAGTTCAGAATTTCTCAAAAAAATTATAAAAATTAACTTGATACTGGTTCTCCCTGCCCCTCTTTCTTCTCAGGTTCAGGTCCGGTTACAGAAACAATCGTTGCTGATGTCGTTGGCGGAAGATACGTCTGCTCTATGGATAGACAATCTTTCGGACAGTAACTGACACAGCACCCACAGATAACACACTGAAACTGGTTTAACCTCCAGGTCCGGTCAGGTTTGCTGACTTCAATGGCATCAGCAGGACAATGCATCCGGCACAGACCACAGAAGATACAATCATCAATATTGATAACAAGGTGACCACGGGTTACCGGCGTCACCTTTGCCGGCTGGTATGGATATCTGATGGTAGCCGGACCTTTGACAAGGTTTTTCAGGACGGTCAGGGCCATAACTCCTACTTTCATGAGAATCACCGCTCCATACAGCCGATACAGGGATCAATTGTCAGCACGATAACCGGAACATCGGCTAGTTCACATCCGGCCAGCATATGGACAAGAGCAGGAACATTGGCAAGCGTTGGGGTTCTGACCCGGTGACGGAGCAGGTTTTTCTTCCCGTTCGCTTTCACATAGTGGATAACTTCCCCCCGTGGCTGCTCTGCCCGTGCATAATATTCACCGGACGGGTTGCCTTTGACTGGTGCCAGGATATCTCCGGCAGGTATCCGGTCAATAGCGTTCTCTATGAGATCCAGCGATGTGAAGAGTTCCTCTGCTCTCACCAGACAACGGGCATGACAGTCAGCCTCATTTCTGACAACCGGTTTGAAATCAAGTTCATCATAGGCACCATACCCGGTTGATCTCACATCTACGGCATGCCCGCTGCCCCTGATAACCGGACCAACTGCCCCAAGATCCCATGCCTTATCCTTCGGGAGTATACCAATTCCTTTGGTCCTCGTCTGAACCGTTAGATCTTCATCAAAGATACGGGTCAGTTCTGTAAAGTCATCCCGTAAACCTGGGATTTCACCCTCAATCCGCTTCAGCTCTGCTGCATCCATATCCCTGCTGACACCACCGACACGGTTCACTCCCTGGATGACCCGACCTCCGGTTGTCCGCTCCAACACATCAAGAATCTTCTCCCTGACTTTCCAGCAGTTCATGAAGAGGTTTTCATACCCCATGCTGTCTGCAAAACATCCAAGCCAGAGGAGATGACTGTGCATACGGGAGTATTCTGACCATATTGCCCGAAGAAACTCAGCACGTCTGGGAATTTCAATCCCCATAATCTGTTCTACTCCCTGACAATAGGTAGCTCCATGGATGAAACTACAGATACCGCAAATGCGTTCGGATATAAAGACATAGTCCTTGTAATCACGCTTTTCCACAAGTTTTTCAAGACCACGGTGGACATACCCGATGGAGGGAATTGCCTCAACGACCCGCTCATCCTCCAGGACGAGGTCAAGATGAATGGGCTCAGGAAGGACCGGGTGTTGAGGTCCGAACGGGACGATAATCTGTTTACTCATGCTGGCCCTCCGGTTTCTTTTTCACAACCGAAATCTGTGGCGATCCAAAGGGGTGGGGAATACTGGTCCTGATAAAGGTACCTTTGTAATCGATTGCTATCCCGCTGAAAGGAATTCCAAAGAGATCTGCAATTTCATTCTCGTACACGAATGCAGCAAGATAAATCCTTGAGATACTGGGGATTGGTTTTTCAGTGGAAGCAGGGATCCGAAGGTGAGTCAGTGTCAGTTCCTTGTCAAAACTATAGGTCACTTCAAAAGCATCCCCTTCCGATGCACAACTGATCTGGACCAGGCGGTATCCGTCATCATGAAATGAATGAATCTGATGAATGAGTTCCTCCACTGCGATGGTCTTGATTGTCTGTTGTGGCTGCTTCATGCAACTCCCTCCGCTCCTGCTTTCATCGCACTCCGTTTTTGTTCAAGTATCCCCAGAGCCTGCACGATACCATCAATGATTGACTCAGGCCGTGCTGCACACCCGGGGACATAGACATCAACCGGGATGACTGTTGCAACACCCCCTGAAATATTGTAGCATTCTCTGAATACTCCCCCGGAGCATGCACAGATTCCAACCGCAACAACAACCTTCGGATGAGGCATCTGCTCATAGATGTTCAGCACAACTTCTTTGTTTATCTCATTGACACCACCGGTTATGACGAATATATCAGCATGTTTTGGGTTTCCAGTGTTGAGAATCCCAAAACGCTCTACATCATAGAGTGGAGTCAGACAGGCCAGTACCTCAATATCACAGCCATTACAGCTTGAGGCATCATAATGAATTATCCAGGGTGATTTCTGTAGGTATGACATGATTCTCACATAATTGAAAGGGCAAAGATATTTCCGGCTCCGGCAACAAGGGTGACAAACCAGGCACTGGTCATGGCATCCTGCCAGCGGACTCTTGATGTGCAGTTATCGACCAGAATCTCAAGGATCATGATGATTGCTATTGCAGCCACACACAGGATCAGATTATCCCCAAAGAATAACCAGATAAACCCGAGCATCACGACAAGTTCATAGATATGGGCAAGTTCGACCATTGCAAGGGTCCAGCCTGAAAACTCGGTCGTACTTCCCTTTACGAGTTCCTGGTGTGCATGATGTGAGGTTGCCAGATCAAAGGGTGATTTCCTCAGTTTAAACGTTAATATATAGATAAATCCGAGAAATACACCCGGCAGAAGCAGTATGGGAAGACCAGGATGGTTTGCCATATCACCAATCAGGAATGAACCATTCACCTGGTAAAGTCCGATGGCTGCGATGATGATCATCGGTTCGACAGCCATCAGCTGGATAAGTTCTCGCTCAGCTCCGATATGAGCATAGGGCGAGTACGATACATAGGCACCAAGCACCAGGAAGACATGGCCAAGGGTAAAGGCGAATATGACCAGTAAGATGTCCCCTCCGGCAAAGAAGAGTGCCCCGGTGAATATGATGAATATGAGATAGCAGAAGATGAAAAAGCTCTGTGCTCCCCATACTGCGACCTGTTTCTTCTGGAATAATTTGCGGATATCATACCAGGGCTGGAGAACCGGCGGTCCGACTCTCCCCTGCATCCGTGCAGTCAATATCCGGTCCAGCCCGGTGATGAGTATGCCGACAACCGGTGCAAGAATGATAAACAATGCTGCTGCAATGAACGGATCCATGGAATTCACAGGCCACCTCCGATAATAAGAATATTGAGAAGCAGGACTATCAGGAAGATACCCATCCCCACACTGATTCGGGAGAGACGTTCTTCACCAAATATCCGCTCAAGATAGTAATTTGAGAGTGCTATTTCCCGGTTTATCCCACAACTACCCATGAATGCAGTGCTCCGTCCCTCCGGAATACCGCACAGGTACCGGGGAACCCGGCGTGCTGAATGCGTGAACCGGGCGAGAGAAAACGGCATAATGAGCACTAAAAAGAGCATCATGAACATGATCTCGATATTGCTCAGTGAGATGAGATCCGTGACCGACTGATACATGGTTAGGAGCCAGGGTTCAATCAGGTACCATGAGATGATAGGAAACCCGAAACAGACTCCTATGGTAAGTGCTGAGAGAATATAGAGAATGTTCTTTTCAGATCTTGGGATATGGGATTCGTCTTTTGTCTGTGGTTCTCCGACGGCGATGAGTTTCCCCATCCATTTTGCCCAGAAAAAGGCAGTAATCCCGCTCCCATACGCGATGATGATAACCAGGAGGATGCCATATGGAGGAACTGATTCCACAAAGGCATGGAGGGATGCCCATTTCGAGATGAGCATTCCAAACGGTGCCAGAAACATGCCGGCAATTCCTATCAGGATCATCATGGTAATCCGGGGCATCCTGGTGACAAGACCGTTCATGTCTTCAATATCTCTGCTATGAATCTGGTGCTCCACCGTTCCAACCGAGAGGAAGAGCAGGGATTTTGCAATAGCATGGAAGACGATCAGAAGGATTGCAGCCCAGAGTGCCTCTGCAGTTCCGACACCACAACATGCAACAATCAGTCCCAGATTTGCAATAGTTGAAAACGCAAGGACCTTTTTTGCATTGCTCTGTGAAATGGCAATGGCGGATGCAGCAAGGAACGTGATTCCCCCGATAAGGGCAATAAGGATCCCTACAATCTGTCCTTCAAAGACCGGGGCGAACCGTGCAATAATATAGACCCCTGCTTTTACCATGGTACTTGAGTGAAGAAGGGCTGAAACCGGGGTTGGTGCAACCATTGCTCCGACAAGCCATGATGAAAAGGGGAATTGTGCAGATTTTGCAAGTCCTGCAATGGCTATGAGTCCTGCGGGAATAAGGGCAATACCGGGTCCTGCAGTTACCAGTTCATGAAGTCCGATATATTGTGATCCCTGGCCTAGGAAAATTACCAGGAACGCAACCGGAATACATGCTCCTCCGACCAGATTGAAGAGCAGAGCCCTGTAAGCATTCTTTACCGCTTCATCCGTCTCCGGATATCTGATAAGCAGGAATGAACAGAGTGTGGTTATTTCCCAGAAGAAAAACAGCCAGAGAAGGTTATTTGAGAAGACCACTCCGAACATTGCCGAAAGGAAGAGGAACATGATTCCGAAGAACCTGGGCCTCTTATCCGGACGGTCCGGATGCTCTGCATGATATTCTCGCATGTATCCAAGAGCATATACACAGATAAGGCCTCCAATGACTCCGATAATGGCAGCCATGATTCCTGAAAGTTGATCTGAAAATAATTCAGGAATATGGGCATGGTCTGCGAGTGCCAGATATTCGACGGCACACAGGAGAATAAGCTGCAGGATGGTGATGCCGGTTACCAGATACTGCCGTGCTTTCAGACTGACAAAGATGATATACCCGCTAATGAGGATATCACCAATAAATATGAGTATACCAATCATATCGACCGGAACAGAGTGGTATACTGCCTGGGTGGTGATACTGTCTGCAAGGGTAATGAGAGAAGCAATCCCAACCAGGACTGCTCCACTTATAACTGCCGCTCTTCTGAAATTCTCGCCCTGAATGAGTGTCAAAAGGCCAGCCATCAGAAGAGGAAAGAGTATCAGGAAGATGAGCAGTTCCATGTATGTATCGTTTGAGAGCATGGATATTTATCATTATTTATCATGACAGTTGGTAGGAATCAAGATGAATACAAAGGTAATTTATGTGTTTTTATTTTAATTCGAAACGAAAGAAGAGACCATTCGTGAATTGTCGATGTTTTTATTCCCCGTTATGCGTAAAAGGCCCCATCTTACAAAATGTTCTGCTCAAGAGAATTTGTGTCGAGAAAATTTAGCTAAATTGCTGTTATTTCAGGAAAATAAATTTTATTTGATACGCTCAATAATTACATATGCACGCAGAAAAAATTATGGTTAATTCTTGATTCAATTACGATGATCTACGATTATGTTGTTTTTATAGAGGGGTGCTATTCTGGTCTGATGCCGGAGTGTAATTCTATAGGGGTATGTTCCAAAAAGTGGATAGCGTGGCTCTATTTGAATGTCGATCATTTTCAATTATGGTATGAATAACATACATGGAAATTCACCCGTTCCATCGAATCCTCGCTGGTTCCCGTGGGGGGATGGCATAGTGCCGTAAAGCCGGATACCCGATGAGAAGAACCGTTTGAGGGATGGTGCCTTCGGGAAGATCCATTACAGACCTGACTTCCGGAGACCATTCTGCTGCCCGTTTTATTATCCCGGCCCAGCAGGTTCCAAGACCATATGCCATAGATGTCAGCTCAAGGTAACTGGTTGCAATTATGGCATCGGTTGGTGCTGTAGGGTCACTGGCTCCTGAGTATGTCATGAGAAGATGGGGAGCCCCATGTGAGATAAGGTCCCTTCCTTTCTCCCACTCCCTGGTAATATAGGGAAATGATGAACCAATAACAAACTCATGAAGTCTTTGTTCTTCTATCATCCGGTTCATCCATGAGATGATTGCTGATCCAACAGATCTCACAATGCTGGTATCATAGATGACCTGCCAGTGGACGGTCTGAAGGTTCATTGCTGATGGAGCATACCTGACGATATCAAACAGATTTTCAAAAACCTCTCGGGGAATGACTTTTTTCAGGTACTGTCTGGTTGACCTGCGGGAGGTAACAAGGGTTTTGATCTGGTCTGGAGTAACCGGCTTTTCAGACAGCACGGGTACAATTTGTCTTTCTCCAAAACCGGACAATTGTATTGCAGATGAAGGACAGAATACAATACAATGACCGCACCGGCTGCAGGGAGGAGCATGCGGATTCAGACCCGGAGATCCGGATTCATCGCTTATTATAATGGAAAACATACAGACTTTACCGCATATTCCACAGGCTGTACAGGCTTCTCTGTTAATAAGTACCGGAGGCTGATACATACTCGTTCCTTGTCCTGGTGTGTCTGATCACTCTCACGAACTGGTAGAATGATGAAGAATGGCTATAATCAGAGGGTATTCCCCTTACATCTGATCTCTCTGATCTCATCCGGGTTCCTGAAAGGTATTGAAATGATTCTCATATTCAAAAGAGATCAAAAGATGACCTCACAGAAAAAACCACTTTTCATGGGATTTTTAGGGTATCTTTATTATGGTTGATGAGACATATTGGATGATATCAGTAGATAAAAATATTGCAACGGGCATGTATGATCTCTCTCCTCTGTGTTGGTGACGGGAAAGGACCCTTGAGCAGGTATATACAAATCCTGAGTCAAAGCCCAAATATATCCTTGGATTTTTCTCTGACTTTTCATGAGGCCCTTGCAAAGTTAAAATCCGCATCATATGATGGGGTTCTCGCGGCATATCATCTTCCAGAGATGAATGGTATTGATCTCCTGCATCATGTCAGGGAGTTATTCGGAGATCTGCCTTTCATCCTCTACATCGGAGCAGAAAAAGAGGATATTGCGAATGATGCCCTCTCGTATGGGGCAGATCTCTGTCTGACGGATTATATTGATATCCGGTTTGAACGAACACGGCTTATCCATGTTATCAATCGGATTGTAGAAGGCAGAGAGACAAAACAGGCTTTACAGAAAAGTATTGCCCAGCTGTACCATGCTGAGTATATTGCCGGGCTGGGTCACTGGACATATGATCCAGATTCAGGAATAATATCAGCATCACTTGGTGCTCAGGCGATAATCGGCTGCAATACTGAAAAGATTACCATTGATGACCTCCTCAATGTGCTTCTCATAAAAGACAGATCCCGTTTTAATGCATCCCTTCAGGATTTTATTCTTCGAAAACGAACCTTAAATGAAGAATGTAAAATACGAAGACCGACAGATAATGCACTTGTAGACGTCCATTTTATCGCAGAATATGATCCTGCATCTCATACCGTTTTTGGAATAATTCAGGATATTACCGGAAGGAAAAAGATAGAGCGTGCACTTCGTCTGAGTGAATCCAAGTTCAGGATGCTTGTTGAAAATATTAACGATGTCATATTTTCTGTAAATCCGAAAGGACAGATCGCCTATTTTAGTCCTGCAGGTGAGCGGTTATTTGGATACCGCCCTGCTGATCTTGCAGGCAGGTTCTTTCTGGATATGGTGTATGAAGAGGACCGCCCGGCTATTCTGAAGAGGTTTGAGGAAATGGAAAAGGGAGTATTGAAACCATTGGAATGGCGACTTATAAAAAAGGACGGATCGTTATCCTGGGTCAGAACCTCAACACGACCGGTTACAGATACCGGTGGGAACCTGAAATATTTTGGTGTTATTACTGATATTACCAGAGAGAAAGAAGCATATGCTGCATTGATTGAGAGCGAGGAAAAATACCGGTCACTGGTGAGTTATTCACTTGAAGGAATTGTAATTCTTAATTTTGAAGGGAAGCTCTTATTTGCAAACATGGCTGCACTCCACCTTGTAGGGGTTTCGGACCCGGCCCTTCTTTCAGGTGTAAATGTTATGGATTTCATCGCCCCGGAATCGCGGGATCAGGTTCTTCAGGATCTCTCACGGGTCCGGGAAGGAATCGATCCATTCATTGCAGAGTATCAGATCTGTACCATTCATGGAGAGAAGATATGGGTTGAATGTGTCGGGAAACTGATCCGGTATGAGGGTCAGGATGCGGATCTTCTTTCAATTCGTGATGTATCTGATCGGAAAGCTGCAGAAGAGGAGCTAAAGGCAAGTGAAGAGCGGTACAGATCGTTCGTTGAATATGCGTATGATATTGTCTACTCACTTACCCCCGATGGAGTATTTACGTACATCTCACCAAACTGGGCTGATGTGCTGGGCCATAATACACAGGAGATTATCGGGAGTTCATATACAAATATTGTTCACCCTGACGATATTGGGGCGACAAGCCAGTTCTTGGAGACAATAATCAGTACCGGGCAAAAGATGGGAGGGGTTGAATACCGGGTCAGACATAAGGATGGTTCATGGAAATGGCATGTATCAAGCGTAACTCTGGTTAGAAATCCTGACGGGACTCCGAAGGCATTTTTAGGAATTGCCCATGATATCACCGAACGAAAAAAGTCAGAGGAGGCACTATTTCAGGCAAACCGTCAGCTCAACCTGCTCAGTTCGATTACCCGCCATGACATTTTAAACCAGATTAATGCCATCTTTATCTATCTTGATGCGATGAAGGCTATGGCCCATGATCAGAGAATTGATGAGTTTATTGACAATATCATGGCATGTACAGGAAAAATCCAGTCTCATATAGAATTTACCAAAACCTATGAGGGTCTTGGGTTGCATGAACCTGAATGGCAGGCTCTGATACATTGTATTCAAGAAACTCATCTGCCAGAGTCTATTCGGATTATTCTCAATCTTCCTGATGTCTACCTCTATGCAGACCCGATGCTGTCCAGGGTATTCCTGAACCTTCTTGATAATTCACTCCGGCATGGAAAAACGGTCACAGCAATTCAGATCTCAGCACAGAGATCCGGTGATGAGTATCTGATCACGTATGCAGATAACGGGATTGGTATCTCACCTGATGACAAGGAAAAGATTTTTGAACGGGGATTTGGGAAAAATACCGGGCTTGGTTTATTTCTTGCACGAGATATCCTTGCTCTTACCGGTATTTCCATAGCCGAGCGGGGGAGAGAAGGACAGGGTGCCGTGTTTGAGATCCGGGTCCCGAAAGGCGGATGGCGGGCTGCCATGTAACCGGCCTGTCTGTGTCCAAAAATGGGAGAAGTTCAGAGTAATTTAGTCTCTTCGGTTGGTTTTGGAACTTTTACAACCAGAACTCTGAAAACTTCAGTGCTCTTGTTTATCCACCGATGCGGAATCCTTGCCGGGCTTTCCACCAGGTTATCCTTTGTCACTTCTGCCTGTTCATCTCCAATCTCAACGACTCCTGTTCCTTCCAGGACATAAAAGATGACATCAACCGGAGTCATATGTTTTTTCAGTGATTCTCCTGGCTGGAGTGTGATGACCACCGCCATTGCATGAGGAGAGTCATAGATCTTTCTGGCATCCACATGGTGTGGATTTGGTCCTGAAGCAACTTGTGCCACGTCGGTAATAATCATGGTTACACCTTGTCCAGATTTATGTATGGAATCATAGAAAGTAGTTCTGACTTTAATGTATCGATCCCGATACGTTCCATGAATCGGGCAGTCCGTTCCTGGGATTCTCCGTGTTTTTGATAAAATTCAAGCAGGCGTCCCACCAGATCGCATGCTTCATTCTCAGACAGACCATATGCTATCGGATCGGCGACCCTGGGCTTTCTCCCGCCATTTCCTCCAAAGAGGACAATCCATCCACGGGTAGTTCCGATAAGACCCATGTCACGGAGCTGACTTTCACTGCAACATCGCTGACATCCTGACACTCCAATCTTGACTTTTGCCGGGAATTTTTTATCCAGAACAAGGGCCTCAATTTTGGCTGCAAGGGCAATTGAATCCTGTGATCCCCACTTACAGCTCTCTGTGCCAAGACAGGCCTGGACAAATTTCACACAGGGCCCAAGGTCAGGCATTCCGAGAGTTCCAAGTTCTTTCATTACCGAATCAACATCATCAGCAGGTATTCCTGCAAGAATCATCCGCTGTCCTGACGTGATTTTTATGATTGGAATGTGGAATCTTCTCCCGACTGAAGCGATATGTTCAAGATCCTCAGGGGTTACCATACCAGAGGGGGTATGGGTCATAATCCCGTATGTTTTTCCATCCCGCTGTAGTATGGCCCCGGTTACCTTTTTCATGATATCTCTCTGGTAATGATACTCCGGATAAGTGGATAAAACTCCCGCATTCTACGACCCAGTTTTCGAGGGGTAATGAATTATATTCACTGGTATTGCCCGCAGATCAATGGCTATAGGTTTTTGAAAATGGTCCTCCAACATCCGGTGCAGGAGTTCAGGGTCAGGCATATCTCCTGTTCCGATGATATGCAAGGTCAGGTTCTGTTTGCGGAGATCAAAATCTGTTATCTCATACCCGGATCCATACAGCCAGTTCTTTGTAATTTCCTGTGCTTCTTTCGAGTAATATGCCTGCTCCAACGTCTCATATCCTGATATAAAAAGCGGGACCGATATCAGGACTACACAGATGACGGCTATGGAAAACGCCTGTTTCCGTTTTTTTGAGCGCTCTTCGTCCATCCATCCGGGTTTTATGCCTGAAAGCCAGAATACTGCTCCACCGGAGACCAGGATTGCAAAAAGGTTCGTGAGAAAGAGAAGCAGAGAGCCAATAGCATCTCCCCATTGAAATTTTGAAAGTGAGATTCCGACGACACTAAGCGGTGGCACAAGAGAGATGGCTATTGCTACCCCTGGCAGTGAGTCACTGACTGATTCCCGGCTGACAGCAAAGGCTCCTGCGGCTCCTGATGCAAGAGCAACATAGAGGGCAAACATATCTGGTGCGGTTCGAGAGAGGATCTCCTGATTTCCCTGGAAATCAATGGTCAAAGGAGAGATACTACAGGTGATCAGGGCTGCAAGGAGGATGACAAATACCGTACTGACCGTCACCATCATAAATGATCGTCCGGCACGGTGCGTGTCTCCAAGAACAATTGCGAGGGTGGTTGCCATAATCGGGGTCATTAACGGGGCAATTATCATAGCTCCGATAACCGTGGCAGTGGATCCGGCTATGACCCCATACGTTGAGATGATGGTGGCGAGGGTCAGGAGGACTCCGTAATTCAGAATCCCGTTTCCTGCACATTCACCCTCAAAGCAGAGTTTTTTCTGCAGGACCGGGAGATATGCCTGGTTAAATTTATTGGCCCTGATAAATTCTTCGAACATATGCCTATGGATGATATGAGCGCTTCCATTATCATATCATTGGTATCCACAGTATCCTGCTTCTCGTTTTAACTCACAATGACAAAAAAAGACCCGGAGAATTACTCTCCTTTAAATGAGGACATATACCAGGTATAAACCATATCAAAATAGTTCCTGATATCATCCGTCCCTTCCAAGGAGACCGGACCGATGTATGCCAACGGTATGAAGGCTTTTTCCCGGTGAAATTCCTCGGCAAATTCCTTAAACCGATTCATCTGTTCAGGCCCTTCTTCAAGGTTGACCTCCTCAAGTATGACATCAGGATTTTCTTTCAGGTATGTATCCCAGAAGTCACGGACCTGCATACAACCACCACAGTTTGGATCATAAAAGTAGATGACCACCGGTGTTTCAAATTCAGGGGCCGGTTCTTCAAGATATGTAATCAATGCAGTTTCATCCAGTTCGGTTCCATCTTCAATAAATATGGCTGCTGACACCGGAAAGAAGGAGATAGCCAGGCCTACAAATAAAAGGGCGACAATCATCCTGAAAATTGGTTTCAATGACATGTGCTTCATTCCATCCCTCTGGATAATTTCAATACCAATTCAATATCATTTGGAACTTAGAGTGAAAAGGATAAAAATTTTCTTGAATTTACGAATTTTGTCACAAATGTATACAAAAGAGATCGTGAATCATCAGTTCGCCCTCCTGGAAAAAGGAGAGTAAATTTCCATTACACCGGATATAATGTCTCAATCTTTCTGATAAAACCTGCAAGTACAAAGAGGAGCAGCCCGTTTATTACGATAATCACCGCATTTAACAATCCTGGCATGATACCCGGAATGAGCATTGAAATACCAAAGGCGATTGATACAAAGTTTAGTATGGTCTGGGTACTATTCATTTTTTTCAGTATCGGAGGCTGTTCTGTAGGATTATCCGGAGGGTTCCGCATTGCCTGGAGGACCGGGTAATACCGGCCGATAAGCAGGACAACACCGCCGATGATATTTAACAGACCAAGAAGTATCTGAAGAGAACTGGTCAACAACCCGGGAACGATGCAGGATATGATTCCAAGGGTTGCAAAGGTCATTCCAAAAATGACCATCAGCCAGGATCGTTTATATGCCCCGACCGGGGTCTCTCCAAGGGCCATCATCTGAATGGCAAACACGACCAGAAGCATCCCAAGCAGTCCGTCCTGTGAAAACGGGAGTGTCCCAAGGTTTACCGGGATCAAAACCAACCCAAGAAGGGTCAGCAGTGTTGCAACCAGAAGAAGGACCCCGAGAGAGAGTGAGATAGATGACTCTTTCAGAACCAGCCATATCCCTTTTGTCTTTTGTGCTGCACTTTCCGCGGATTCATGTTCTACATCCTGCTTTTTCGAAGGGTACTCTCGTGCAACCTTCTGAATGCACCATGAAAGGTAAAAAAGACACAGAGCAAACAGAATTAAAATGACTGCAGTCTGATTATCCGTCGTAATTCCGGGGATAAGAGTAATCAGGCCACATATGCATGATAAGATATACACCAGCCCACAGGCAAGGATCAGATGCTGAAGTACTCCGGATACATGCCTCCAGGTCCGGGCTTTGTCTTCCCTCACGAAGAGTTGGAGGAAAAGAGCTACACCACCGAGAAACAGAACCCCTCCGACGATGAGCCTGATATGGTCAGAAAGATATCCCGGGACAAAAGCAGCAGCCATTCCCAGGATCGCAACGATAATGCCGATAAGTATCAGAAGCCAGGACCGTTTGAGATCACCAAAAGGCGTTTTTCCCATCGTGACAATCTGAAATGCAATTAGCAATACAAATAATCCGTATGTACTGTCCGGTGCATAGGGAAGAGCACCGGTGTGAATCTGAAAGAGCAGAAGGCCGAAAATAAGCATGAATATCCCGAAAATGAGCAGGATAACAACTTCTATGGTAAGATCGGATTCTCCGGTCAGGTTCATATGTCCCTTTTTGGTATGTCCGTGTTCGTTCGTCATGTACGCGAACTTCCTCTTGTATGTCTATAGCACGTGGGGTAAGAAATATTGTCCGGTTATACCAATTCGACCGGTCACAGTTCTTTCCTTCCACCGATGAGAAAACCGGTCTGCATAATATGTCATTTCTCCCGGATTATGATTGGAATGATGTTATAAGGGGGAGAGCCGTGGAGGGGATGTATGAAATCATTCGAGGTTGGCCTGGGAGATAATGGGGGAATGGTTTGATCCAATTCCCAGATGCATGGAATGTGTCACCACATCGTATCAGGTGAAGCATGATACTTGCATGGTTCCAGGTGTACTTCTGTTCTCCTGTTGGTCTGTTCTCTGTCCGTAAAAATTGGGTTTTTAGTAAAAATGACTATTATTTTTGAATTAATGGTATGAGGTGTATTGAATACTGATTTTATTGCCACATCTAACTCAAAATTGATTTTAAATGCCTATTTGTAAAAAATGGGCTCACAAAACTGTTATCTATGTATAGCCCCCATCAATATTCTTATGGGGATAGATAAGTGTAGGGGGGATGAATATTCCATCTCTGATTCAGAATGATCAGGGTTCGATTATCGAAGTTAGAAATCTAACTAAGATATTTGGACCAAGACCCCAGAAAACGCTGTCTCATCTCCAAAGAGGATGTTCGGTTAAAGAAATCCGAGAAAAAACCGGCCACATCGTCGCATTACAAAACATTTCGTTTACAGTTCAGAAAGGGGAAATCTTTGTTCTGATGGGACTCTCGGGATGTGGGAAATCAACACTTCTCAGATGCCTGAACCGGCTCATAGAACCGACAGCCGGGGAGATTTTTCTTGATGGAGAAGACCTTGTCACTGCTTCTGCAGACCAGATGAAATCAATCCGAAGAAAACGGATGAGCATGGTTTTTCAAAGCTTTGCTCTTCTTCCCCATAGAAATATTCTGGACAACATTGCATTCGGTCTTGAGATTCAGGATATTCCATATGAGGAACGGGTCCAGGAAGCAAAAAAATCCCTGGATCTTGTGGGTCTATCCGGATATGAGTATTCCTATCCGGATCAGCTCTCTGGGGGAATGCAGCAGCGGGTGGGGCTTGCCCGGGCTCTTGCAAGTTCACCGGATATTTTACTCATGGATGAAGCGTTTTCCGCACTGGATCCTATCATCAGACGAGATATGCAGAATGAACTGCTTGACATACAGGATCGTCTTGAAAAGACCATTATTTTCGTGTCTCATGATCTTGATGAAGCATTGAAACTTGGATCCAGGATAGCCCTGATGAAAGCAGGAGAAATCATTCAGGTCGGTTCACCTGAAGAGATCCTCACAAGACCCAAAAACGAATTTGTTGAACGGTTTGTTGAAGATGTGGATCTTTCACGTGTTCTAACGGCAAAGGATGTCATGAAAGTTCCGGATCCCATGATTCACGTAACTTCAGGTCCCCATGTGGCGTTACGAATGATGAAGGAAGCAGGAATTTCCACATTATTTGTTGTTGGGAAAAACCGGGAGCTCAAGGGTATCATTACGGCTGATGATGCCTTGCGGGCCGGAAAAGAAGGATTGCCTCTTCAGGAGATTATCATACCGGATGTTGTATCCATCAATCACGATACCCCGGTTTCAGAGATCATCCCGGTCATTGCGGAAAGCCGGTTTCCGTTGGCCGTGATAAATGAAGAGAAGAAATTAAAGGGTGTCATTGTCAGAGGCTCTGTTCTGGCTGCTCTTGGCAGGTCAGGAGGGTCTGTATGACGGTTTCCCCGTTTCCCCGGTTGCCCCTTGGAACGGCGATTGAGGATCTGGTTACCTGGATCAGCACAAATCTTGGCTGGCTTTTAGATGGGATAACCGATGTCCTTACTGCACTCACGAATGCGTTTCAGAGTATTCTGGGTAGTATCCCGCCGCCGGTTCTGATCCTGCTCATTGCCATCATTTCCTTTGTATTGAAATTCAGGGGAAGATCTCAGAAGAAATCGCAGTACAAAAGGTTTTTGGAATCAATTGATCTTCCAATTCTTTGTGTTGCAGGTCTTTTATTAATCTGGGATCTTGATTTATGGGATCATTCAATGGAAACGCTTGCCCTTGTTATCGTTTCAACCATTGTATCTCTGGTGATTGGAATTCCTATTGGAATCTTCGCGTCACATTCAGATCGTTTCAACCAGATAATCCGGATTTTTTTGGATTTTATGCAAACAATGCCCTCTTTTGTGTATCTTATTCCTGCAGTCATATTCTTTGGTCTTGGAAATGTCCCTGGTGTCATTGCTACGGTTGTTTTTGCAATGCCGCCAACCATCAGGCTGACAAATCTTGGAATCAGACAGATACCAAAGGAACTGATTGAGGTCTCAGATGCGTTTGGTGCAACAATGGTACAAAAACTGATAAAAGTCGAATTACCTGTTGCATTGCCTACAATCATGGCCGGTGTCAACCAGTGCATTATGCTGGCTCTCTCTATGACTGTCATCGCTTCCATGATCGGTGCAGGGGGACTTGGATACCAGGTGTTGTATGGAATTCAGCGGGTTGATATTGGGTCAGGGTTTGAGGCAGGTCTTGCGATTGTAATCATTGCTATCATCCTTGACCGACTGAGTCAGAATTTGATTCCGGTACGGGAATTAAAACAATTTTAGAAAAATTATGGAGTAATCAATGAAATTAAGACACATATCTCCAATTATAATGTTAGTTGTACTATTGACCGGATGTATCCTGCTATGCGGATGCACCGGAGAACAGTCAACACAGATGCAGAAGGGTAAGATCATTGGTATTGAACCTGGTGCCGGTATTATGCAGAAGACTGAGGTTGCAATACAGGACTATGGACTTGATTATATTCTTGTCTCCAGTAGTAGTGCGGGAATGGCATCAGAGCTGACAAAGGCAATCAATTCAGGGAAATGGATTGTTGTAACCGGTTGGACCCCTCACTGGAAATTTGCCCGGTTTAACCTGAAATATCTTGATGATCCCAAGGGGATATACGGTGGGGAAGAATATATTGGTGCTCTTGCACGAAAAGGCTTTGAAACTGACAATCCTGGTGCTTACGCGATTTTTTCCCGGTTTTCCTGGACATCGGATGAGATGGCATCAGTTATGCTTGCTATAGAGGACGGAAAAACACCGGAGAATGCAGCTGATGAGTATATTGCCGCTCATCCGGATCAGGTCTCTTCATGGATTGGTTCTGTAAAGGGCGATGGATCACTTGTAACCGTCGGATATGTCCTATGGGATTCAGAAATTGCAAGTACGAACGTGCTGAAGAAGGTGCTTGAACAGGCAGGATATACTGTGAAAATGGTCGCTGTTGATGCAGGGCCTCTCTATCAGGCCGTATCGACAGGAGATGTGGATTGTACTATATCAGCATGGCTGCCAACGACTCAGTCAACATACATGGATAAGTACAGGGATAATCTTGTTGAGGTCGGGAAGGTTCTCACTGGGGCAAAAGTCGGGCTTGTAGTGCCTGATTATGTGACCATCGGGTCAATTGATGAACTGAACAGCGTGAAGGATAAATTCCAGTAATCTCTGAAAAATTCTTTTTTTCTCCGAATGGTTCTGCATTCTGCAGGGAAGGTCATTGCCAGCTGTATAGTATCCCTGAGGATACATTACATGGCCTTGCGTTTCGTCCATCAAAACCGTAAAAATAGTATTAAGAATTTTTCGGATTATTCTCATGCAGCGTGAAACTATAAATCCCCCTGGCTCTAACTACTCGGTTATACATACGAATACCCCGGGGTGATTCATATCTATAGGAACCAGAATGGAGATTCCACAACTCAGACATGCATTCTCGGAAATGATGTACCCCTGTATGAATCCAGAGTATGTGAAATACTGGCTCATATCAGAAAACCCGGTGATTTCAGAACACCTCCGAAAATTGCAATCATCAGCCCCACATCGTATTCAAGAACGATTGTCGCTGATTGCCTCTCCAGGGAGATATCAATATTAGTTCGAAATATTAATTTTTCAGGAAACGAAACCCTGCTTCCGGATTTTGAAGGTTTTTTTGATGAACATGCAGTCTACATCTGCGAAGAATGTCAATACCTGTATGAACGCCGTCCCCATGGATTTGATCTGCTTAGATCATTCCTCTCCTCTCTAGTCACCAATTCACGACAGGTCATTACCACCTGGAATCAGTATTCATGGAATTTTCTCTGCGGATTTCTTCACATCGAACGCTGGTTTCCTATCGTAATAACTCTGCCGCTTCTGACACTCCCTGAATTAAAACAATACCTTCTTCCTGAACGAAAGGATGAAATCAGGTTCACTATTGACATTGACCTTGACAATACCCTTGAATTCGTCAGTAAAGACCTTGATGTAAATATCGCTTCTCTTAACCTCGCGTTCTCCATCCCCTATATTACGATACAACGCCGGTATGCATCATTTATTCCATTATTAGCTGACAAGGAGGCGATTCCGGAAGAATTGATATTTCGTGAGATACATCGCCTGTCAGCAGGTGAACCCGGAATTGCCCGTGAAATATTTCAAAATGCGATGGTGGAGGAAGAAATACGTTTTTCCCGCCTGCCCAAACCCTCACAAATCCCTGATCTTGATGCGATTGACATCTTTGTATTAACCCTCATTCTCATGTATGAGTCTCCGGTTTATTCCCGGCTTAATGAGTCAGTCAATGACAAGGCCATGCTCAATTCCTCCCTCTACCGGTTGGTATCTGCAGGTCTTATCATGAGAAAGGAGGATATGTGGTCTGTCAGTTTTGAAGGGTTTTCATCGGTTGTTGAATACCTGAAACAGCGGAGGATGATTTGGTAATGAATGAAAGTATCCTGACAGGCACGACAGAAAATGCGGCAATAACCGGTGATTATACTGCATTAGTTCTCTATATCATTTTCCTGTATGCCTTTACGTTCATCCTCTCCTGGGCTGTTGGCCGGTTCCTACAGCAATTTTCAGAATTGTTTTCAAAAGACAGGGTCACTATCAAAATGATGATCCCCCTGATAAAAATTGTCTTTTATTGTATTGCAACCTGGTTTGCATTCACAGCGATTCTGGATCCTTCGTATACCGAAACGATTGCCTTTTTTGGATTATTTGGAGCCGGCCTTGGTCTTGGTCTGAAAGATCTCCTTGCAAACATCATCGGCGGGATTGTGATAATATTCGAAAAACCATTTCAGGTTGGAGACAAGGTAGCCTTTAGTGATTATTATGGTGAAGTGTCAGATATTGGTCTTCGAACAACCAGGCTTGTGACGCCATCTGATGATGTAGTCACCATACCAAATTTTCAAATCTTTACCAGTCCGGTATCCAGCGGGAATTTTGGTTCAACAGCCATGATGGTGGTAACCGACCTCTATATTGATACGAATTCAGATTACTCAAGAGCCCAGATCCTGGTCAGGGAGACGATTGCCAGTTCACCATATGTCATAATCAGTAACGATTTTCCCTACACGGTTCTCATTCATTCATTTCCGTTCTATCATAGGATACGGGCCAAAGCATACGTTACTGATCACCGGTATGAGTTTGAGTATCAGTCTGATCTGTATCAGCGGGCCTGGAATGCCATGAAAAATGAGAACATTCATCCTCCTCCCTATCCGGGTGTGCTCATGGATGACTTATCCGGAAAGGGAGGGCTCATTGGAAATCCGGTTCATAAAGGAATTGATATGTCATAACCCTGACAAAACCAGAAGCACTTTATTAATTTCTTAGTAAACGATATGATATGTTCCCTGCTGTGGCTGAATCCCGCGTCCTGAAAGCTTTGGGACTCGTTTTTGGAGACATCGGGACCAGTCCTATCTATACCATCGGAATCATTCTCCTCGCCCTCGTTCCAAATGAAGACAATATCTTCGGGATTATCTCGTTAATTTTCTGGAGTCTCTTTCTTATCATCACCGTTCAGTATGTATGGATTGCAATGCACGTGGGAACAAAGGGTGAGGGAGGCACCATTGTTTTAAAGGAGGTTTTGACAGATCTCTTGAAAAACAGCTCGCTGGTCCCCTATATATCCTTCCTGGCAATAATCGGGGTCTGCCTGTTCATGGGTGACGGAGTCATTACTCCGGCCATTAGTATCCTCTCCGCCGTGGAAGGTATTCGGTTGGTTCCAGGACTTGAAGAGACAAGTGGAACTGTTCTCCTTCTCATTGCGGCGACAATTGCAATCTGTTTATTTGCCCTTCAAAGAAAAGGGACCGATAGTATTTCGTGGGCATTCGGACCGGTTATGGCAATCTGGTTCTTTTCCCTCTCCCTCACCGGTCTTATAAGTCTGGTATCAGCACCCTATATCCTTTTTGCGTTAAGTCCCCATTATGCACTTGGATTTTTACTGGAAAACGGTCTGACATCGCTGATTGTCCTGTCTGCGATTGTGTTATGTGTTACCGGTGGTGAGGCACTCTATGCCGACATGGGACATCTTGGCCGTGAACCAATTGTGAAAGGCTGGTATGTCGTATTTCCGGCCCTTATGCTGAGCTATCTCGGTCAGGGTGCATTTGTTTTGGAACATGGATCCACGGGAACCGTCCTCTTTTCTATGGTCTCCTCCATAATTGGGCCGTTATATGTCCCGTTTCTCCTCCTCAGTATTGGTGCTACTATTATCGCCTCCCAGGCAATGATCAGTGGCATGTTCTCAATCGTCTATCAGGCCATGACGACCCGGATAATACCCAAGATAAAAATTGATTATACCTCTTCGGCACTTCGGTCACAGATCTATATTGATACAGTTAACTGGCTTTTGCTTCTGGCCGTGCTTGTAGTCATGGCAGCATTTCAGTCATCTGAAAACCTGGGTGCGGCATATGGCCTTGCTGTTGCCGGCGATATGTCAATATCGGCCTTTATGCTCCTTCTCATATTTGCACTGAAGAGAGATCCTGCAAAAGCCGGGACACTCTGTATATTGCTTGGAATTAATCTGACATTCTTCATTGCATGTCTGACAAAGCTGCCACATGGAGCCTACTGGTCATTTCTCCTTGCGTTCATTCCTTTTGTCATCATCATGATCTTTATCCAGGGTCAGCAAAAGCTCCGCTCCATATTCCGCCCGATTCCGTACGAGGAGTTTATAGAAAAGTATCATCAGTTATACCGTGAATCCTGCAAAATATCCGGTGCTGCCCTGTATTTCACATCAGATGTCAGATCGATTTCACCCTATATCGGTCAGATCTTCTTTCAGAATAATATCATTTACAAACAGAATATCATGGTATCCGTCAGGATCAAAGGATACCCGTTTGGGGTAACCTCTGACTACCAGGAAGGACTTGCCGAGGGGTTGTCTGCGTTTATTATTGAGGCCGGATATATGGAGATTGTTGATATCGAAGCTCTGCTCCGGGAACGGGGAATATTTGAGAAGACGATCTTTTATGGCATAGAGAATATCATCAGCGACCGGATGATCTGGAACCTGTTTGGTCTGATGAAAAAGGCATCACCACCCTTTGTTCAGTTCTACTCTCTCCCGCCGGAGAAGATCCATGGAGTGGTGACCAGGTTTGTTCTGTGAAACCGAATGAGATTATGGGATTTTGGATATTTCCTGATTTTGGCGTAATTTTTTCCTTCAAGGCCCAATTCAGGATCTTTTCCCACCCTCACCTCTGCATGGCATATCATTATATGATCAGTAACTGATTACCAAGTCAGAGTACAGGAGATAAAGAAAGTAGGTGATTTTATGGCTATAAAAATTCTTATGCTCTGTTTTCTCTGTCTGCTTTGTGTTGGATTGAATAGTTCAAGTGCAGAGGTAGCAAGCCCCTATCAGAAGGTGAGCAGTTCTGTCATTCCGGTTCATCAACAGGTAACGGATATCCTGGGGACATCCCTGGAGGAGATTGCCGGTGACTATTCGCCATATAGCAGAATCGGGTGGAAGATAGCCATTAATGGCATTGATGAGTCGAAAGAGGACATCAAGACTGAATGCGGATGGGGTTATATAACCGGGTATGATAGTTCAACGGGAGTGCTAACCGGAATGGGTCAGATGTATGAAATTTCTCCAGGGAGTACTGCCGGGAGTCCGGTCATACATTCTCTTGGTGATGCAACGTTGAGCATTTATGTTGCCGAAAGCCGGGTCAGTATCTCAACCGGTGGGAGTGACCCTGGACATGGAACCGCCTGGGCTGCCTTATTGGGGACCTATTCCAATCTTCAGGATGGTGGAAACCGGATATTCTACGGATTTGGTAACAATCCTGATTACTCCGCTTCGATGTGTGTTCTGACATTTGCGAATCTGCAGGGAGTCAGTTCAGGAGCTCAGGAAGATGAGGGTATCGGGTATATCGGGTCGCAGTATGAATTTACGACCGTTACTCCTACCCCGACACCGACCGGCAAAAAACAGGTGAATCTTCAGTCTCCAAAGTTTGGGCCGATATAATCCTTATTTATATCTTTTTCACTTCGAACCGTAAATAATTCTCTTCATAGATTTCCTCTTCGACGATCCAGATTCTCATGAGTTTTGGGTGAACAAGAGACGTGCGAGAATGGTAGGTAAAAAGCGGAAAACTTTGACGCTAAAAAAAAGACTTAGTTGATTGCTGTCCCGCTATAGGCAGCAGGATCATGTTCAAACAGCCACTCCCGTATCGGGCCGGTTCCCGGAGTAAACGGTTCATAATCATCAAACCAACGTGCCTGTGGATTTGAATGTGAAATCATGAACTTTTCATAATCATCAGGATCGGCAGCCTGGTGGTACCGCATGAAGATATTATGATTATTCATTCCGACGACCTCAATCTTACCCGTGCTATGTGACATGATAAACCTGGCTCTTTTTGCAAGGCCTGAGCACATTCTAAATGCATTCTGGAGAGTCCGGAATGACTCCTCTACCGGGACCGAATAGATGAGGTTTCCGATGGTCGGACGACACTGGAAGACATAGTACGGGGAAACTCCCATAAACGAGAGCTTTTTAAAGAGATCTGCCATGACAACCGGATCATTATTTACTCCGTCAATCACCGGTGTCTGATTCACAATAATTGCACCAGCTTTCTGAAGCATTCTAATAGCTCTTATCGATTCTGGAGAAATCTCATTCGGGTGGTTGAAATGAGCCATGATATAGATCTTTTTCTCCCCGCCTGAAGCTTCTTTGATAAGATCGATAAGATCAGGATCTTCGGTAATTCTGAAGGGATTATATGCCAGCATCTTTGTTCCTATCCTGATAATCCCGACATGGTTAATCTCCCTGATCTCCTGGATTACTTTTCTGAGCCGGGTAGTTGGAAGAATGAGTGAATCTCCACCAGAGAGGAGAACATCGGTGACTTCGGGATGATCCCTGACATAGCCAAGGGCAGGTTCATAATCTCTGACTGTCTGACGCTGGCAGTCCATAAAGATGCGTTTTCTAAAGCAGAACCTGCAAATCCCTCCACATACATCAGATAGAAGCAAAAGGGCAGTCTGGGGATATTTATGCTGGAGCCCATGCTGGACTGTATAGTTCTTTTCCTGAGATGGGTCCGGGCTGCCGGATGCATCAAGTTCACCTGGATCAGGGAAGATGATCCGTTTTATCGGGTCTTTTGGGTTATTCCAGTCGATAAGTGAGAGATAGTGTTTTGAAGCCCGAAACGGAAACCGCTCGGTAACCTGTAACAAGGTCTCCTGTTCGCTTTCTGGCATGGACTGAAAATATGGAATCTGTGTAATATCTGTAATGTATGTTCCTTTCATCATGTTCACCTCCTGGTGGTCGACAATTAAAACCCCGATAACGGAGGGGGAGGAAATCTCCGGGGCAATTGTTGTCCGGGCATCAGGTCAATAAGATAAGTTTTAAGAAAGACCCGGATACGATATAATTGGGGGCACTTATATTTATAGTTTATTTGTTCTGATGATTACTAGTAATTATCTTTGAATAATGTGTTCGGAATCTATATCTGGTCCCCTGAGAAACTATCTTAGTTTAATGGAGTTCGCTCTTGTCTGCCGGAACGTATGAGGAACAGGTGTACTCTCTTTTGTCCCAGCACCGGGAAGGACTGACAATAGAGGAAGTATCCCGGTTATTAGAGGTTACCCGGACCACTGCGGCCCGGTACCTGGAGTCACTCTATCATGCCGGTCGGGCTGAACGAAGGTCACTTGGGCCTGCGAAGATATATCGACCTTCATTCCGGGTTTCGGGCTCAGAAATTCTTTCAATACTGGATGAAGGGGTACTCATCATGAACCCTGATGGGACGGTTCGGGAGGCCAACCCCGCCTTTGGGTCACTAGTCTCTCTCTCTCCATCAGACCTGATCGGCAGAGCTCTGCAGTACTCATCACTTTCTGGTATTTTTTCCGAAGATATTGTCAAAAACCTCCTCTCTCCTCCGGAACAACCGGTTGAGGGCATTCTCCATATTTCTGATAAGCAGACTGTTCGGTATATGCATTACCGGATTTTTGCCATGCAGCTCCCTGATGGGGAGACCGGGTCTGCAATGATTGCCCAGGACCGGACCGAGATACTTTCTAGCAAGGAAAAAGCCCAGAGCCTGGTATCTGAATATGAGCACCAGATCTCACTCATCAATTCTGATCTGACGAACCACCTGGAAAAAGCGAAAAATACGGTTCGTGAGGTATCAAGTCGTGAGCGGGCCATCCGTGACCTGCTCCAGAATGTACGGGCGATCATCCTGAAGGTCAATACTGCAGGACGGGTCGTATTCTGCAATCACTATGCATCAGAGATCGCTCATCTGCATGATGGGGAGCAGGATCATCCGGCCCTCTTAAAGAGTCTTTTTCCGATAACCGATGAACACGGTGCCCTGATTGCAGAGAAAATTAACGCTGTCAGAGCTGGGGAGACTGATTTTTCAGGGTGGGACTCTCCGCTTATCATAGAAAACCGGGTGACTGATCAGGTGTATTCATGGAACCTTATCCGGCTCCGGAAGGGAAAAAACGGTGCATCCATGATCCTGGCGGGGTTTGACATTACTGACCTGATTCACCGGGAACGACAGGTTGTCAGGTCACAGCAACGGATGGAATGGATACTCGATCACCTCCCAGACCCCACCTTTGCCATTGATAATACCAAGCAGGTCATATTGTGGAATAAACAACTGGAGATCATGACCGGCCTGCAGTCAGAAGAGACCATAGGAAAACCCATCGATCTCTTCGTCCCTGCAATCTATGGGTACAGCCGTCCGGTTCTTGCAGATCTGATATTCAACCGGTATGATCCGTCCATAAATGCATTTTTTAAAAATATCGTTCAGGAAGGGGAAGCACTGACTGCAGAGACGATTGCATACCGGCAGGACGGGACCTCCCGGATCTACTGGGTGAAGGTGACTCCATACTACACAGAGTCCGGAGAACTATCCGGGGCAATTCAGTCCCTTCGGGATATCACCGCATTTCGGGAGGGTGAAGCAAAAATCCGCGACGAAGGAGAACTCCTCCGTGGTATTGCCGAGCATGTTCTTGATGATATCATGGTCATCAATCGTGCAGGGACCATATTGTACGCAAATCCATCCCTCGGAAGATTAATCGGGACCAGTCCGGAGAAAATAATCGGCTCACACATCAGCGAGGCTCATGAGATCCGGAAGATCTTTCCGATCTGTGATCGGTTCAAGTCGGTGTTCATCACCGGGATCCCCATTCATGAACTATTTACTATTCAGTATGAAGGGGTGGAGATGCTGATGGATGCCATGTTCATCCCTGAGAAGGAGACCGGGTTGATATCAGCGATTCTCATCGTCCTTCGGAATGTTACATCTCTTCGGGATGAGATAAGCAGCCTGCATCGTCGAAACGCAGAGTCTATCGAGTCCTGATCCTCTTTTTCATTCTCACTGCTCACATCACTATTACTTTCTTCCTTATCGGTCTGTTTTCCAGTTCATCCCTGATACTGATATTTGTCTCTTTGAATATTTCACCACTTATATATAGCATCATGAAGTTTATTTCTCAATGATGGGACTCATTCCAATCCGGTATCCGGGGCTGTTTTATGATGGACGACGCCTAAATCTTAAGGCGTGAAGGCACGGATAGAAGAAGACAAAGTCCTGCTGGGGTCAGAAGGATATGCCCTTTATGAGCAGAGCGGATTTGGCAGACCACAAAAGGACGGGCTTCGGCTCTCTCCGGTAGAAGCACTCTATCTCGTGTACCGGGGGAGAATCGAGATCCCCGGATATGATTTTGACACGCTTCTGGTCAGGTTTTCAGATAACGCCCATATGATCAGATCGTTCCTGGTGTACCGGGATATCAGGGAGCGGGGATATGTGGTTCAGACCGGCCCTCATGACTTCAGGGTATTTAAGCGGGGAGAAAAACCAGGAAAAGGAGAGTCCCAGTATATGGTCCGCGTGCTCTCTGAACGTGATCTGATCGACTTTTCCGTTGTCCAGGGCGAAGTCAGGACTACCCTTAATATGAGAAAACAGCATGTCCTTGCGGTAGTTGATGACGAGTTTGAGATAACATACTATGAAGTAAAACTCCAGAAACTCCCCGGACTTGAGATAACTCCGGACCCAAAACCTGCACCCGGCCTCCTCTCCAGTATATCGGTTATCATTAACGCAGGAGCAGACCTTGGATATGATCAGGCATTTTACGGAAAACGCCTGGATGATTCACGGATAGTTCTCTCAACCGTTGAAGCTGCATACCTGATAGAACAGGGTCTTGTCACCATTCAGCTGGGCGAGGCTACGCTTACTGCCGAACAATATTGTGCCCGTATCCAGGATTCAGACCCGGAGCTGGATAAAAAGATCACGGTATACCGCTATTTACGTGAACTCCAGTATATCCCCAAGACCGGGTATAAATTCGGCCATCATTTCAGGGTATATTCTGGAAGAAAAATCCACTCAGAGATGCTGGTCCAGGCGATAGGGCCCTTGGAGACACTCCCGATGAATAGTATATCCCGTTCAGTCCGGATGGCTCACAGTGTCAAAAAGAAGATGTTATTTGCCGGTATACATGATGAGGGCATTGTCTTTACAGAATTTGCCAGGATAAAACTCTAGAACCATGAAGACTGAAGTTGTAAATCCCTGGGCATCAGACCAGTCTGTAGATATCGAGCGTCTGCATGCCGAGTTTGGAATTGAACGGATCGAGACCGTCATTGATCTTCTTCCCGAGACTCCCGATTTTATCAGACGGGGGATCGTCTTCGGCCACCGCGATTATCATCAGATAGCGAATGCAATCAGGACCAATGAACCGTTTAATGTGATGACCGGGTTTATGCCGTCCGGTCACCCGCATCTCGGACATTTGATGGTCATGAAGGAAGTGGTCTGGCATGTGCAGCATGGAGGACGGGGTTATATCTGCATCGCAGATCGGGAGGCCCATGCAGTACGAAACCTCACCTGGGAACAGTGCCGGAAATATGGCGATGAATACCTCTCCTGCCTCTATGCTCTTGGGTATCATGGGGAAACCTATGAGCAGAGCTCGAACCGGGTCGTGCAGGATCTGGCATTTGAAGCATCAGCAAAGGTGAATTTTTCTGAACTCTCTGCAATTTATGGCTTTACTCCTGATACCGATATCGGTCATGCCATGAGTGTCTTAACCCAGGTTGCAGATATTCTCCATCCGCAGGTCAATGAAGAGCCGGCCCCGACCATCGTGCCGGTGGGGCTTGACCAGGATCCGCATATCCGTCTGACAAGAGGAGTAGCTCATAAACTTCGGATGTTCACCGTCGAAGATCGGGACACCCATGTCAGTGTCCGGTCAAAAGAAGCCCCGGAAGAGGCGATGGAAGCGATTCATAAAGCATTCAGGGGTTCTAAGCGGTACGAGGGTCATATAGATATCTTCAATGTTCCCCTTGATGTTGTGAAAAAGACCGTCAGGGCAATAGAGCGAACCCATGGGGGATATGGGTTTGTCACTCCGTCCGCAACCTTTCACCGGTTCATGCCCGGTCTGACCGGTGGGAAGATGTCATCCAGTATTCCGGAGAGTATCATCGGGTTTTATGAGGATGACAAGACAGTCACCAGAAAGATCATGGCAGCCCTGACCGGTGGCCGGATGACACTCCAGGAACAAAAAGAGCTGGGAGGAGAGGCAGACAAGTGTCCGGTGTTTCTTTTAAATCTGTTTCATATGGTATCTGATGATGCAGAGCTTGCTGAAATCCGTCGGAAATGCATGGCCGGAGAACTCATGTGCGGGCAATGTAAGAAAGATAGTGCAGCGAGGGTTTTGGCATTCCTGGATGAGTTCAGGGAGAAGATGGCGGTTGCAACTGATAAAATAGAGTCTGAAAGACGTTGTTAATAATTTACTATACTCTTTCTTCTTTTATAGGTAATCTTTTACGAGTTCTTCCGTTGTATTTTCCTTGTTGAGGATTATTCATCCTTATATGGAAACAATGAACTATTCTACGACCCTGTGGTTACAAACTCCGCCTTTATAGGCAATCCTCACCCCATGAATCCCTGAGGGTGCCTGGGATACTGAGTTCATATCAATGACTTGCTTACCTCTGGAAAGATCATGGTCCAGATTATGGCTTTCAGGATCATGACCTGAAACTCTGTTCGTTATCAGTAATGTTTCTGGTACCCTGAAGTCCCCCTCATAGGAGGATGTATGAAAGGATGGTTTCACATACTCCTATGATCTCATTACCTGAAAGGTAGGTTTCATATAATTCCTAAAGTGGGGTCTGTGAAAGGATCTGCTCACAAATCAGGTGGCAATTCATGCACTATAATATGGGAAGACATGAAGAGCAGGTTGATGGTTATACCGCCTTTATTTCTGCATGTCTCCCGTATTCACCTGACATTCAATATGATGATTTCATGCACCTAGGGAGTTATTGAAGTCTCCACTGATTCGCATCACTTAGTAAAGAAGATAATCACATTGGAAAGGTAACTCGTGAAACGGGTGATATACGAAAATATCGGTGGCATCCATGGTGCTCGGATGATAGAACTCCTGTTCATGAAGACAATGGTTACCAGTGCTGATATCAGCTCCCATTGCGGGGTTTCAATAAAGACCGCGAATACCCTGGTCCGTAAATTTGATGAGGCCGGTATAGTCAAAGAAGTTACCGGATGGAAACGGAACCGGAAATATCTCTACACAGAGTATGTGAAGTTGATTGCCGAAGGAACCAGTCCATAAGGTTGGTATGATCCAGTTGACCTGATACCTCCCCCCGGTTTTTGACTCTCTTCATGAACTTGGGGAGTCATCTCCTCCGAAGATTTAGATGATGCATGTTCGGTTACATAAGTAATGAGGTTAGGAAATCTGGAATGTTTTTTGAATATAAGGCTTCAAAAATTATTCTTCCGATCTTGCTTACATGTGAAATAAGATCCTCATTCTTTGCACGTTCCAGAAGGATGAGGTCGAAAAAGTAGGGAAGATTGAGGTCATCAAGCAACCTTAAAATTGTGAGTTGGTCCTCAAGAGTCAGTTCCTCTCCTGAAAGTGCTATATTGATATCAGAACCAGACCTGTGGGTTCCATGTCACGTGAACCGAAAAGACATCCTTTTTCTATTCATGGACAGTTAGCGAGGATATTTTGTATCCAGCTCAAATCTTCGGATGATAGCCCAAAGTCAGAATTTATCTTTTTCTGCACGTTCTCTCATCTTATCCTGGAATGCAAAAAATAACGGGCGATAATCATCTGAAATCTGCATGAGCATATTTTCATCTGATTTTACATCATAAGTATGGGAGGTCAGGTTTCTGCTGTCAATAAACGGTATGTTTTGTAATAAACTATGAAAATACATGATCAGTGGAAGAACACTTTCAGCCCATATTGTTGAAAATGTTTGTCAAAGGCAAAAGCATACTTAATTCCTAATCTTTCCATGAGTGCAAAAGATGTTGAGTCAGTATATGAATAGGATTTATCCTTTGATGATTTGAGGATGCTCATTGCTCTTTGTTCATCCTCATAACTAATCCGTTCAACTACCCATTCAGAAATTAGATATTCAGTGATTTTAAGAGCAACAGATCGGTTTACTTTTGTGAGAAGGAGGGTATATATTTCGTCAACAATGAAATTTGATATAATGAAAGAACATTGATTCTGTGTTAATTCATGCATACAGGTTATTGCAGATAAATGATCCATATCACTTTCATTGAAAAGCGCATATAAAGCACTTGTATCGACAAAAACAATATCAGACTTTGTCATAGAGGTACTTGTCATGATCCCTCCCATTAACGTTAGGTGTTTTTATTGAGCCAATAAATGTCCAAAATGGGGAATCAGGTGGAATGAATCCTTTCTTTTCTTGTGCTATCGGATTTACTGGAGTAATCTTTATCTGATGTTCAGAAATCTCAATTTCAACCTCTTTGTTATCTATTCCTGCCTCTTTTAATAGAGAATCCGGAATAAAGATTCCTGTTCCAATGTGCAGTGATTTTATTGCCATAGTTTTAACCAAAATTATCTTGTAACTAATAATCTATTTTGATCCCTGATCCTTTTACTTTTCTCTAACCAATCCCAATCCCCATCCTATAAATACTAATCACAGGAAACACTATACCAGACTTTCATGAGCACTATTGGATCATTCTCTCCATTCTTTTCCTGCTCATTCTTTTCGTTTAGATAGGGGTCTGGACTAAACCGGGCCCCTGTAATAATCGATTACTGTTAGCATAGGTTATCAGGATATATATTCATGCAGCACATACAAAAAACTCAAACCCCAATCCATACACAGAAACTGACAATTGGATCACATGTGGAGATATCATGCAATTAACCCTGAACGAGAAACGTCTGCTTCTTGAGCTGGTGAAGACCGAAACCACGACTCCGGAAGAGATGGGAACAATCCTTGACCGGCCTGCTGATTCAGTCGTTCAGTATGGAGGACTCTTGTCCCAGAAAGGCCTTGCACAGGTTGATCGTGCGGTCACAACGACACTTACTCTGACCGAGGAAGGAACTCAGTACCTGAAAGAGGGACTTCCTGAACGGCAGCTCTATGACAGTTTTTCAGAATCTGCATCCATAGCTGACCTTAATACCCATCCCCATGCAAAGATCGGTCTTGGCTGGATGAAGCGGCTTGGCTGGGTGAAAATAGAAGCTGGAAATGTCATCAAGACCGGTGATCCTGCTCCGTCTCCGATTGAGCTCGCTCTGAAAAACCCGGATGCTGCTCCAGCTGACATCAAGAAGGATCTTCTCAAACGTGGCCTTGTTACCGAAGAAGAGTCAGTCCGGTATACGATCACTATCACCGATGAGGGAAAAAAACTCGCCGCTGCCGGGATCACACTCACTCAAGAGACCGGGACCCTGACTGCTGACCAGATCAGTTCAGGTGCCTGGAAAGATCTCTCCCTTCGCCGGTATGACATCACCAAGCACCCCCGCCCGGTCTGGCCTGGAAAGATCCATCCCTACCAGCGGATGATCGATGAGATGCGGCGGATTCTCCTTGATATGGGCTTTACCGAACTACATGGCAGCATCATTCAGGGAGCTTTCTGGAATTTTGATGCCCTTTTCCAGCCACAGGATCATCCGGCCAGAGAGATGCAGGACACGTTCCATCTTGCCGGGAAGCAGGAGCTCCCGGTCGGCTGGGAAAAAGTCCGTGATATGCATGAATCTGGAGGCGAAACCTCGTCAACCGGATGGGGCGGAAAATGGGATCCTGAAAAGGCAAAAGCAACCGTGCTTCGGACTCATACCACCAGTCTTTCTATTCAACATCTCGCTGCACACCCGGAGCCACCGGTCAAGGCCTTCTGCATCGGTCGGGTATACCGCCGGGAAGCCATCGATCCAACCCATCTTCCGGAGTTTGAACAACTGGAGGGAATAGTCATGGACACTCATGTGAACTTCCGGAACCTTCTTGGATACCTGAAAGAGTTCTATGGCAGAATGGGATTTGAATCGGTCCGGTTCAGACCTGGTTACTTCCCCTACACAGAGCCCAGCGTTGAACCTGAGGTATATATAGAAGGCCTTGGCTGGGTAGAGCTTGGAGGAGCCGGTATCTTCCGGGAAGAGGTCACCGCACCCTGGGGGATCACCTGTCCGGTTCTGGCCTGGGGTCTTGGTGTCTCACGAGTTGCCATGCTGAGAATGGGGCTTACTGACCTTCGTGAACTCTACCAGAGTGATATTGACTGGGTCAGAAATGTGCCGGTCGTTCAGGGAGGTCGGTGCTGATGCCGGTTGTTTCACTTCCGTACAAATATCTTGAACGCCTATGCGGGATTGACCGAAAGACCATCATTGACCATCTTCCCATGATCGGTTCAGATATTGAGCGTATCCTTGAAGATCAGGTGGATGTTGAGTTTTTTCCGTCACGGGTGGATCTCTACTCAACCGAAGGAGTTGCCCGGGCCATGCGGGGATTCCTTGAACTTGAGACCGGAGAAGAAGTCTATCCGGTCAGTCCTTCATCTATTACATTCTCCGTCGACGAGAACCTGAAAGAAGTCAGACCATACATTGGTTCAGCGGTTATCAGGGATATTCAGCTGGACAATGAAGCGATCATCAGTCTCATGGGCGTGCAGGAAGCTCTGCACTGGGTTGTTGGCCGTGGCCGGGCAAAAGTTGCCATCGGTGTGCATGACCTTGACAAGGTAACCCCTCCATTCCGGTATTATGGTGCCCCGGTATCCCGGTCGTTCGTCCCCCTGGATTATGACCGGGAGATGACCCTGACCGAGATCATGGAAGAGCATCCGAAAGGCCGTGATTACTCTCATATCGTGAAGGACAAGCCGGTCATGCCCCTTATTGAGGATGCAAACGGCAATGTACTCTCATTCCCGCCGATCATCAACGGAGAGTTAACCCGGGTTACCGAATCCTCGAAAAACCTCCTCCTTGATGTGACCGGGACTGATGAGCGTGCGGTTATGACGGCTCTTAAAGTGCTCTGTACCACCCTTATCACCGCCGGAGGAAGATGTGAAAGCGTCACGGTGAACGGCGTTGTCATGCCCGACCTCTCTCCGACCCTTCGAAATATCGATGTGACATCCTGTAACAAACTTCTCGGGACCTCGTTCTCCGCAGATGAGATCGCGACCATCCTAAAGAAGATGCGATACGGAGCAGAAAAATCCGGCGCTTTTACGGTATCAGTCCGGATACCCTGCTACCGGGCAGATATCATGCATGAGTGGGATGTGTATGAGGATGTTGCCATCGGTGCCGGCTTTGGTACCCTTGAGGCAGAGCTTCCGGCAACCTTTGCAACCGGATGTGAACACCCCATTATCGCCCTTGCATCAGCAGTCCGGGATATCTGCTCTGGGCTCGGGTATCTTGAGGTCATGCCATTCACATTATCAAATGAGGAGGTCATGTATACCCGGATGCAGCGGGAGCCTGATCCGAAGGCACTTCATGTACTGCATCCGATATCTGAAGAGCAGACGCTGGTAAGGACCGATCTCCTTCCGCTCCTTCTGGATCTGCTTCGGATGAACAAGCGGCGAGAACTGCCCCAGCGTATATTCCACACCGGAGATGTCGTCTCTTCCATGCAGACATACCAGAAACTAGCCCTTGCGTCAACCCATCCCGGAGCAGACTTCTCTGAGGCCTATGCAACAACAGATGCTTTAATGAGAGAACTCGGGATCTCCTATATGCCGGCGGAGAGTGCTGATCCGGCATTCATCCCCGGCCGTGCTGTTGATATCATGGTTGACGGGAAGAATACGGGTGTCTTTGGCGAGATCCACCCCGGCGTATTAAACCAGTTTGATATTGATCAGCCGGTTATTGGAATTGAGATAGATCTCCACCTCCTCTTTCCAGGACAAAAGGAAACGAAATCTTAAACCCGTTTCCCGTCTCAGCATAGGACAATCACAGCCTATGCAGAGACGATATACTATTCTGGTAACCGGCCGGGTACAACGGGTGGGTTTCAGAGGATTTGCCAGACTGATAGCGAACCGGCACGGGGTTTTTGGGTACGCCGAGAACCTCTCCGATGGATCGGTCAGGATTGTTGCTGAGGGTGAAGAAGAAGGGCTAGCCCGCTTTTGTGAGGATCTTAAAGCAGAGGATGAGCCCCTCATCCGGATTGATTCTCTCAGCGTCACGGAGTCAGCCAGTGAAGGAACATTCGATCACTTTGAACCCCATTTTGGTGACTTTCAAAAAGAGATGTTTCACCGGTCAGAACTGGGGCTTGAGTATCTGAAAGAGATGATTAAGCTCCAGAAACGGAGTCTGAAGATGCAGGAAGAGATGGTCTCAGCTCTCCGTGATATGAAAAAAGAGTCCAAAAAACGTCGTGAAGTTCTGGAACGGGTAATAGAAGCGATTCATACCCAGGGAGTCGGATAATGAAAGACAAAATACCCGCGTTCCCTGTTGTCCTATCCAGCCTGAGTACTGGTATGGTAGCAGATATCAGGGCCTTGGAGCAGATATCAGTCCGGGAACCGTGTGAAATAATTGTTTATTTTGAGAAAGACCTGGCATATAACTCAACCTATGAGAAGGATTTAAGAGAGTATGGGAAATTTGAGGAACATGAACGCCCATTTATTCCGCTCCCGCTTTTCCTTGAGATTCAACGGGAGATGAATCCTTCATTCAATGATGCTCTCAGCTCAATCCCCTTGGGAGTGACCATTGTAAGGATTGAACAGGCCGGAGATAAACCACGGGTTATCGGACTCCTTCCATTCCTTGATGAGATGGATATGTCCTGAGCTCTGGTACCTTCTTTCTAATAAATCCGTTTTTCAGATGGTCTCTATTTCAGGTTCAATGTTTTCGATTTCGTGCATTGCTTTAAATATTAAACTCTATGTTGCTATATATCTAACTCTAAATTATATTCCATATTTTATGATCCGATGCTAATATCTTTTATGAAGGAAGAAATATCTCTGCAGTATGGCAGTCAACATAGGCCGAACCGCCGGGTCAACACTTCGGGAACAGTTCCTGACACTGAAGGTTATGGCCAATACTATCAGGTCACAGGAGCAGTTTCTCATGATGATCGACCGGGAACAGATCATTCCTGACATGGCCCGCCGTCTCTCAAAAGAAGCCATCTCATCAGATCTCATCTCGAATAAACGGGTTCTTCTGGATTTTTTATATAATATGCTGGCACGAACCGGTCCGCATGAACCTGAACTTGATATCGAGTTTCATTACATTATAATCGGAAAAGAGTTCTTTGAGGTTGACAAGAGCATTCTCTGGTTGGAGGAGTATGAGATCGCAATTCCCTTTGAAATAGGAGATAAACTTGGTAAGATCATCGTCGGTGAGGATGTGACCGACGCGGTCAAAAAAATCATGACCTTTTACAAGGCTGCTGAGACAAAGTTCGACCGTGAACACTTTGGTAATCTGGACCGGTGTTCACTTCTTATTCTTGAGGAGCATTATCCCCAGTCCTCATGGCATATCAGGATGAGACTGCCGGCCAAGATCCTCAATGATTATCCGGTCAGTATCTGACCACTTTTCTTCTCGGTCTGTCCTGGATACGAGATCTGTTTTATCTCGCCCAGGTTTTTCAACACATTATCTGCCCGTGCCACGATCTGATGAAGCCGGTAGGTCTCCTCAGATGAGGCAAGAAATCTGATCTCCTTGATGGTATCAATCACCTCTTCGAGGAGGTTTCCTGAGGAGTCTGAAAGACCAGGCCCGGTCCCGGTGCTGTTCTCACCTGGGAGGATGATAGCAACGATAAAATGAAGTACTCCTTTTTCAACAATCGGAAGCATATCGACGCGGTACCGGCGTGGTGTCCCTTTCACCTGAACCGGTCCGGTGATTGAAAATCCCTTCCCCTCTTTGAACCGGTCCTTTCCAGATATCCAGATCTTTTTACAGAGGTCAGGCAGGTCCTCTATACTTGATGCAGTCGAATCATAACTTCCCGATACCATCCGGAAAAAATTCCTGAATGCCGTATTGGTAAAGGCAATAGTCCCATTCGTGTTCAGCAGGATGATCGGATGGGGAATTGCCTGGACGGCAAGGATGCCCAGCCGTAAATCAGGTGGTCGCTGGGGTGCAGCTGCTGAAGCTGATGCTGGAGGCGTTCTCTCTTCCACCCTCCTCTCCGGAACCTGTGTTGGCTCTTCAGGCTCATTTCTGGCAGTGGTCGTCCGATAGAGTTTATGCTTGTGCGCAACCATCTCAATATTGCTGTAGAGTTCCCGCTCTTTGAATGGCTTTATCAGATATCCGAACGGTCCGGACTCAACCGCTCTTTTAATAGTATCTTCATCAGAATGGGCGGTCAGGTATATACTCGGAATATTAAATTGCTGGTAAATCTGTTTAGCAGTCTCAATACCGTCCATGTCTCCCTGGATACGGATATCCATGAGGATCAGATCCGGACGTTTTTCCCGTGCGATCTCGATAGCTTCCCTGCCGTCAAAGGCACTGCCTACCACTTCATACCCCAGTTCTTTCAGGGTTTTCTCCAGCATCACTGAAGTTACTGCCTCATCTTCAACGATCAGGATACGCCGCTGACTCATGTTTTTATCCTGCCTTCCTCCGTCTTTGGAAATGTTATCGTGAATGTCGCCCCTTTCTCACTGCTAATCTCGAGTTTTCCCCGTAACTGGTGGGTCAGCTGGGAGGTCAGTTCCATGCCAAGGGACTGGCTTTTTCTGGCATCGAAATCCTTTGGAAGGCCCTGTCCATCATCTGATACCTGTAAGCGATACGAGGATGCATCCTGGGTAAATGAAATTCTGATCTCCCCTTCCCCATCCGGTTGAAATGCATATTTCACTGCATTCATGATAAGTTCATTCAGAATCAATCCGCATGGTATACACCGCTCAATGTCCAGCACAATATCGGCATCAACCGAGACACGAAGGTTCAGCCGTGCAGATATCCCCTCATATTCCTGTTTAAAATGATCAACCAGTCTGCTTATATATTCTTCTACCTGTATCTTACCAATATCTTTTGAGTTATATAAGAGCTCATGTATGGATGCCATGGTATAGACCTGGTTCCGACACTCCTGGATGATCTCCGCTGCCCGGGGATCCTGGATTCTCATAGACTGGAGTTTTAAAATCCCGGAGATTATCTGCAGGTTATTTTTTACCCGGTGGTGCACTTCCTTGAGCAGAAGTTCCTTTTCATGGAGAGATGTGATGATCTGCTGCTCGGTCAGTACCCGGTTTGTTACATCATTATAGATTAGAAATATTTCAAGGTCAGTTCGTTCATAACCCACCGGAGAACTGCTGAGAAAGATATCAAAATACCGCTTCCCGTACGGGTAGGTGATAGCACATTTCTGCAGAGTACGGGATTTCTTATCCTCAAGCATCCCGGTGATAGCTTCCAGCAATTCAGGATCAGCCTTTTTAAATAATCCCTGAAATGTGATACCTATCAATTCAGTCTTCTTTTTTTGCTCAGTCTTTTCTGCAGCACTATTCAGATCAACAAGTATGGTATTCCTGATGGTCCCGTCACTTTTAAAGATAAGACATCCTGCAGCCATCAGCATAAAAAGTGTTTTCAGCCTGGTATGGAACATCCGGACCTGGTCATCAAGGGCTTTCTGCCTGGTGATGTCCATAATGATCCCTTCAATTCCCGCAAGGTTTCCATCAGCGTCTACGATACCGGTCCCCTGTTCAGATACCCACCGGTACTTGTTATCCCTGGTCGTAATCCGGTATGTAAGTCTGAACCGTACATTCTTCTGGACCGCCCGGGTGATGACCTCAAGAATCCTGACCCGGTCCTGTGGATTGATAAAGGAGCCCCATGAGCGAACGGCGTTATGCATAACATCCTTGGGGTAGTACCCGGTCAGATTGAAGACAGCCTCGCTGACAAACTCCATGGTCCGTTCTTCATCTATATGTCCCTGGTATACCATACCGGGAAGGTTCCGGATCATGGCCTTCATCCGGTTCTCACTGGTCCGAAGTGCCTCTTCTGCGAGCCGGTCTGATATATACCCGGATACCTGCACGACGATATCGGTGATAAATCGCTGAAGAGAGAGGCCATAGGTATTAAGTGGAGATGATGTGAAGATATGCACAACACCGATGGTCTTCCCATGATGGGTCATGCCGATAATTCCATCTGATCGGATCCCCTCACTCTCAAACAGGATGGGAGTGACTGCACGAATATCCTCTTCATCCCGGAACATTGGAATCTTCTGATGTATGACCGAATGGAGTATCTGCTGTACCTGTGACTGGACCCGTTCACTGGTATAATGTTCAGAAGAACCGCTGATGATTGCAACGTTCAGATTTTTCTCCTCAAAAAGGTAGATTGCAACACCCTCCATTCCGGAGACGTCAAGGATCGCACGGGTGCAGATAAGAAGCGTCTCTTCAAGGCTTTTGGCATTCGCATTGGCAAGAGCAAGATCACGCTGTATCTTCAGATTTTTCTCTGCTCTGAAGAGTTCAACGGCTTTTGTGACATCATGGGCCAGTTCGGCAAAGACAACCTGGGGGAGGTTCTCTTTCTGCACATAAAAGTTCGCTCCGCTGTTCATCGCTTCAATTGCGATATCCTCCTTCTCCCTGATAGTAAAGAGGATAAAGGGAATTGCAGTATCAATCTCCCGAATCTTTCGAAGAAGGGTGATCCCATCCATCTGTGGCATGGAATAATCAGATATGATCGCGTCCACCTGCTGGCTCTGAAATATTTCCAGGGCTTCTTTTCCTGATTCGGCAGTTACGGTATAAAAACCATATTTCTGCTCGAGAATGCGCCGTTCGAGATCAAGGAGATCTGGTTCATCGTCAACCAGGAGTATGCGGATCATCAGGCTACTTCAGAATGAGCTATGCAGTCAGTTAACGATATTGATCGGTGGGAGGGACCCATCACCGAATCTCTCTCGCAATAGAACAAAAAAGCGTAATCGGCCCGGCGGTGAAAAATGTTCGGGAGACCTCAACCGGAATGATAGTCCCGTCCCTCCGGATATGGGTTGAAGTCACCCGCGATATCCCCGGTTCCTGCTCTGCCTGCTCCCACATATCTTCCCATATCTCCGGAGTAATCTCCTGGTTGATATCATAGACCGATATTGCTGCTATCTCGTCCTTTGAATATCCAAGCAGCCTGCAACTGGTCTCATTGGCCCGCCAAAGTCTCCCCGACCGTTCAAAGAGGAGTATTGAATCGGAAGCATGGTTAAATGCAGCCTCGATGATGAGAAGTTCACGTTCTATCCGTTCTCTTCGTGCTATCTCCTTCATCAGATCCTGGTTTGCCTGCCGCATCTCCTTGGTTCGTTGTTTTACCAGGGCCTCAAAACTGGCATGGAAAGTATTGAGTTGTTCTTCGAGGTGTTTTTCCCGTGAGATATCATGGCCCACGGCAAGATATCCGGAGAGCTTTCCATCCTGCGTGAAAATGCCACGGTAGGTCCATTCTTCAAAGGCCATCATTCCATCCGGTTGTATTGCTTTAAATGAGATGGTCTGGGACGGCTTGGTTGGCGTAATCTCCTGTTTCATCTTTGAGAGCCGCTCAAGATCCTCGTGAGATATAACCGGTTCATAGGGGAATCCAAGAAGTTCTTCCGGCTTTCTATCCATCCTGACACAGAAGGGATGATTTACCCTTTTGAGAATTCCCTCAGGAGTACAGCTGAAGACAAATTCGTTCAGATCTTCAGAAACAATCTTCAATTCCTTCTCACAGATCTCAACCTCCTTTCGTGCTAGGGCAAGATCGGTGACATCCTGAATCAGGAAAGCACAGCCGGCCCGCCCGTCATCAAAAACCACCGGGATGATCCGGATATGGAGATTTTTCTGGTCTTTCTTATCAGGAGTTGTGATATCTATCTCTGCAAAAGATCCAAGGACCGCCCGCTTGCATAATTCAGTCATCGCTTCATCATACAAGGGAGATAATTCCTTGTCGGTGAGCTCCACTCCGGTGATATCCCCTTCAATTCCATATGCTGCAAGGTCTGATGAGAAATCCTTGACGGTGAGTCTGGTTGTGAAAAGGATGAACGGGCCGTCATAAAAACTGCGAAGCACTGAAGCAGGCACCCGCCTGGATGGGTGGTATACCTTTGAGGTTCCCATGATCCGGAGATCGACATCTCCTTTCATCTGAAGCATATCCAGATATTTTGCTGCAGTGGTCCGGTGCAGATGTAACTGTTTTGAAATATCGGTTATTGACAGCCCTTGTGGAGAACCATGCAATAATTCTTTTATAGTTTGGATCTCCTCGTAATCTCCAATCATCTTTCTTCTCCTGTCTGCCCCGGTATCAGGGATGAGAATGTCGTACATAATCATCCGATTTACTCCCTGATAAATCTGTTCAGGAGGATGCACTTTTATTTCTTCCTTATCATGATAATATTATTACATATTTATCTCAATTAATTAAAATAAAGCCTGTTTTTTCATATTCTAATGTACAACGTATCTGTACTACCAATGCAAAAAATTAATTCATTCGCAAACCTTCTATTTTCAGATGCTTAGCATACTCTCGAGAACATGTACCAGCACGATTAAGAGGTACCCTGGAATGAACGACGAACAATCAGGTTTCATACTACGTGGAGTAGGATAATGTCCGAAGATTTTGAGGTCCTTTTACATACGAAATCATATCTTCCTGATCCGGAGTACAAGGCCCAGTCACACCTGGGCGATTATCATAATGCCTATCAGGAGTTTTTGAAAAATCCGGAAGGTTTCTGGGACCGGATGGCAAGGGAGATTGAATGGATGAAACCCTGGGACAAGGTCCTGGAATGGGATTATCCCTATGCCCGGTGGTTTTCTGGCGGGACCCTGAATATCACTACCAGTTGTCTTGACCGGCACATTAAGATCGGGAGAAGAAATAAACTGGCCCTCATCTGGCGGGGTGAGGATGGCGAAGAGCGGGTGTACACCTACCGGCAGTTGCACCGTGATGTCATGCGGTTTGCAAATGCTCTGAAAAGGCTTGGTGTGAAGAAAGGAGATCGTATCTGTTTTTACATGCCGCTGGTCCCTGAGCATATCATCGCACTATTAGCCTGTGCCCGGATTGGTGCGGTTCATTCTATCGTATATGCCGGGTTCGGTGCCGAAGCACTCCATGCCCGTATTCGTGATGCAGAGGCAAAAGTGATTATCACGGCAGATGTCGGGAAACGCCGGGGTAAGATCATCTCCCTTCGGAGCATCGTTGATGATGCCATCCGGAACACACCAAGTGTTGAGAAGGTCATCGTCCTCTGTCGGGAGAAATGTTCAGTAGAGTTGTACTCTGAGATGGAGGAGGATTTTTACAGCCTTCTTGATGGTGTGGATACTGACTGCCCACCTGAAGAGATGGATGCAGAAGATCCACTCTTTATCCTCTATACCAGCGGGACAACCGGGATGCCGAAAGGGATTGTCCATACCTGTGGCGGGTATGCGACCGGAGTTCATTATACCACCCGGTATATCTTCGACCTGAAGGAGAATGACGTCCTGTGGTGCACGGCAGATACCGGCTGGATTACCGGACACAGTTACATCGTTTATGGTCCTCTCTCTGCCGGGGCTACGGTGGTCATTACCGAAACGACTCCTGACTGGCCTGATCCTGGCATATGGTGGAGTATCATCGAAGAGCTTGGCGTTACGATATTTTACACGGCGCCGACAGCAATCCGGATGTTTATGCGGGTCGGGGAGGAATGGCCGAATAAGTACAACCTTGACTCGCTCCGGATCATCGGATCAGTCGGTGAGCCCCTCAACCCGGAGGCATTTGAGTGGTATTACCGTGTCATTGGAAAGAACCGGATACCAGTCCTTGATACCTGGTGGCAGACCGAGACCGGAATGCACATGATCACAACCCCCCTTGGTGAACCGATGAAACCTGGGTTTGCCGGGCTTCCGGTTCCGGGGATTGAGGTTGATGTCGTGGACAAAGACGGGAACAGTATGCCACCAGGACAGGGTGGTCTTCTGGTCATTAAAAAACCCTGGCCGTCTATGATGAGGACCGTATACCGGAATGACGAACGGTATCGCAAGTACTGGAATCAGATACGAAATTATTACACCGCAGGGGACCTGGCTGTCAAGGATAATGACGGATACATCATGATCCTGGGCAGGTCTGATGATATCATCATCGTAGCCGGTCATAATCTAGGGACCGCGGAGGTCGAATCAGCTCTGGTAGAGCATGAGGCAGTAGCAGAAGCGGCGGTTATCGGTGTTCCGGATGAGATCAAGGGCCAGGCGGTAAAGGCATTTGTCATTCTGGTCAAGGGGTATGAGCCAAGTCAGAAGCTTGTGTCTGAACTGACCTATCATGTGAGGATGAGTATCGGGCCGATTGCCATGCCAGCCTCGATAGAATTTGTCGATTCTCTCCCCCGCACAAGAAGCGGGAAAATTATGCGAAGAATCCTCAAAGCAAAGGAGATGAACATGGATCTTGGTGATACCTCCACGCTGGAGGAGTAAGCAGGACAAGAGGTAAAAAATGACTGATGAATCAAAGATGACTGATACTGGTAATACTCGTATATGGGGAATGGAAGCAGAGAAAGGCAGATGGATCCTGGTTTTTCTCGGAATGGTTATCAATCTCTGTCTGGGAACGGTATACTCATGGTCCGTATTTGTCGGACCGCTGACCGAATATTTCACAAAAACCCTCGGGCAGGCGGTGACAGCAAGTGAGATACTCATGCCCTTTTCGGTCTTCCTGGCATGTTTTGCGATAGCAATGCCGCTGACCGGAAAGTATCTTGATATCTCTGGTCCCCGGAAGATCATCATGGCCGGCGGAATTCTGACCGGGCTTGGGTGGATTCTGGCGTCATTTTCGACGTCGGTTCTTATGCTCTACATCCTGTACGGCGTCATTGGCGGACTTGGCGTGGGAATTGCCTATGGTGCCCCGGTTGCAGTTGCTGCCAGGTGGTTTCCTGATCGGCGGGGATTTGCAGTTGGACTTGTCCTGCTGGGATTCGGGTTTTCCGCATTCATAACCGCAAATCTGGCAGGGCTGCTTATTGGGATGACCGGAGTTATGGGAACGTTCAGGATATTTGGCATCGTATTTGTCATCCTGACTCTTTTCCTGGCCATACCGTTCAGATTCCCTCCCTCTGGCTGGACTCCGAAGGGATTTACCGGTTCTGCCGCCACCGCCGGGTCCTCATGTTCGATAACCCTGTCGGAGATGGTCAGGTCAGGACGATTTTATGCTCTCTGGATCTGCTATTTTATCGGCTGCCTTGCCGGTCTTATGGCGATATCCATATCAAAACCGGTCGGTTCAGAGGTGGTCGGGATAGAGGCAGCACTCGGGACCATGCTTGTCGGGTTCTTTGCTATCTTTAATGGTGGAGGGAGACCTGTCTTCGGTGCCCTGACCGATAAGATAAATCCCCGGAATACAGCAATCGTTTCGTTTCTTCTCATTGGAGGAGCGTCTATACTCCTTGCATCCGTCCCGTCAGTTCCGGTCTATATCATTGCCTTTGCCTTGTTATGGGGATGTCTTGGGGGCTGGCTTGCAATTGCTCCGGCATCGACCGCCCGGTTCTTCGGAACCGGAGACTATCCGCGATGTTATGGTGTCATCTTTCTTGCCTATGGAGCAGGGGCAATAGCAGGACCACAGATCGCCGGATACATCCGTGATGCAACCGGTTCCTATCTTGGGGTGTTTCCGGTTGTTGCTGTGCTGGCCTTCATCGGGATCATTGCGACCTTCTTTATGAAGGAAAAATAAAATTTTTTTGGTTGGTATAGTTCATTGCCTTGAAAAACAATCTGTGTGAAATGATTGACTCCATCAAAACCTTTCATCGGATCATGTACCTGGTCCTTCTTATCCTGCTTGGCATCGTTCTCGTCGTTTCGGTCATTAATCTTGGGATTACTGTATTCTGGTCTCTTGTCGATGATGGCGGATTTATCCTGGAGAGCCATGAAATAATCCAGATATTCGGATTCTTCCTGCTGGTTCTCATCGGTGTGGAGTTTTTTGAGTCAATCCTGACCTATCTTCGTGATAAAGTTATTCATGTTGAAGTGATCGTCATGGTAGCGATGACAGCCGTTGCACGAAAAGTCATCCTACTCGATTCTGAAGTGAGCGATATGCACCTCATAGGTCTCGGATTCCTGATTTTATCCCTGGGTATTGCGTATTATCTTATCCGGAAATCAAACCGTGAGAAGATGAAAGAAGAACTTGCAAAAAGAACTCACGAAGCGTAATGTTCGCCCGGTTATAAAAAAAGGATTTGGGATAGCGTGTATTTTCCACGCGCCCCTTTTAGAAATTCAGACTTTTTCTACCGTGATCTTTACCCGGTCACCTGGCTGAAGTCCATGTCCTTTCGGAACATCGATGTTAAACCAGAGAACCTTCGGATCTTGCTGGGTATTGTCCTGTGACATCAGGCAATCTTTAAACTCATTAATGTCCCCGACAAATTCCAGTTCTGATTCAAATGAAATGATCTCCTTCATACTTATGCGTACGGGAAAAAAGGATTTAATTCTTTACCGGGGATACCATCCAGGTGGTGCTGTTTGAATAGCTCCACTTGACTATGGTAAGTTCCTGACAGATATCTGCAAGAATTGCCATGTTGGTCCCCACCTCTTTGGAAGACAGCCCCAGGTCTTTCGCAATGTACTTGGACTTGAAGTAATGTCTTCCTGATTCGAGCCCTTTTCTGAGATAGGTAATAAGCCGCGACTGCGTCTCGTTGTACTTCTCTCTAAATTTTATGTGTGATGGCATTATGAGACCTCCATCAGCGTACTTTACACATTCGATTGCAGGAATTTAAAGTTACCTTAATTATCATGATTTATCATGATTAAATTCAGGTCGTTGGAAACTCTCCAATTTTCTCTGATAAACGTCCAATAACCTCTTCCCGCATTCCTTCGACAAATTTTATGCTTCCGACGACCAGATGACCCCCTCCGTTCACTCCTGCTCCTGATATCTCTTCACGGAGTTCGCGGACCATCTGCGGGATATTCATGAGCACACCCCGCGATCTGAGCACCACAAAATCAGGCCCGAATCCGAGCGTGACAACAGGTTTTCCTGCATATTGCTGGCATAACCGGTCATGGACCTCGCCGCATGTTTTTCCCGGTGGCGGGAAGGTGAATTTGTGAGCATGAATCTCCACATCAATCTGGAAGAGGTGCGCTCCATTCGGAAGGGTTGAAGCGATCACATGCGGCATGCAGGTCTTTACCTGTTCACCGATGGCAAATTCCGCTTCTGCTACCAGGAGATCAACCATGTTCCTGTACCGGTCATGGTCCCCGTTCAGGTCCAGAATGTCCTTGATAAGTTCTTTTCCGTCGTTAAACCTGAGATAAAACTGGATGTAATCAAGTGCCAGTGCAATCTTTCTGCAGTCCTCCTCTGAGTACCGGTCTGCTACCAGATCCAAGTATTGTTGCCGTTCGGGTGCCTCGCTCCTGTCTGCTACACCTGCAACGGCTGCAATATGACGCACCTGATGGTCAACTTTCGGGAAGATAAGCCGGGCAATCTCGGTCCCCAGCATACCTGCCGTGATCCCGTAATCACCATCAACGTGGTAGGGGTTTACATGAGCATTGAGATACTGGTCCACAATCTCATCAGGGTGATGGTGATCAAAGACGATCATCGGAATCCCGTATACCTTTGCCATCTTCATCGCCGGAAGGTCTTCTTCTGTTGAACCATTGTCGGTCAGCATGATGAGTGGCATCTTCTGTCCGAATCTGATGTTATCACGGGTTGCATAATCCAGATCACGGACGATGTCTTCTATCTCATAGAATGGTGCCTTTGACGGAGCCCGTTTAAAGAGATAATTCGCCGTATCATAGTCACCGCCAGAGTCATTTATGAGAGCAACGACAGCCTGTTCGATGGCAACCGCTGAACAGATTCCATCGGCATCGGCATGGTGTCGGAGCAGAATCGGCTGGGCGGTGAAGACAGCACGACGGATCTGTTTTGCTATCTTTCTCATCTCTGGGCGAAGCCGTTCAAGGACCGGGCTGTCGATTAACATGGGAATATCTGCAGGTTCTGCCCGGTCATCAATAGCCTGTTCAATCCGGTCAAGCACCTCTTTTGCCTCTGCTCCATGCAGGACCTCAAGCCGTGCCAGTTCAACCTGGACCTGGCCCCCCCGCATCATCACATCCCCGGTTGCCCGGACAGTATCACCCTGGTTTACATCAGGGAATGCACGTTTGCCTGCCTCGATAAACCCTGCGGCGTTTTCAGTGCCACTCTCATCAACAAGGGTAAAGATGGTCGGCCCTGAGGTCTGCTTAATCTGGGCTACCTGGCACTCAAGCGTGACGGTTCTTCCGACTTTTTTCCCCAAATCCTCAAGTTTTGTTGTCCGTCGCTTGCACACGACCGGCTGAATCTGGTATGATGAGATGACGATCTCTTCTAGGTCAATATTTCCATTGTCCCGGATATTTCCTACCCTGACAATAACGGTGTCACCCTCACGGTGACTCATCAGCATATTTGATTTATGGATAAGTCCCTTGATTGAACTATTCAGATATACAAACGCACCGAAGTTAGCAAAACCCTGGATTGTCCCGGTATATGTCTTCCCTATGACGATGTCTGTAATACTGCAGCCATCGCCAAGGCTGTAAACTATTGTCTCTGTTCCTGTTGGCATACTATTCACCAGAGTGAGATCCGGCCCGTCAGCCGGCAGCAGGAATTAACAAGAATTCTGCTCCATTGAAGGCGGAATGCAACGTTTCGCGTCAGAAGAATGCCGCCTCCATGTTAGAAGCGGTTCATATGAGTATTGATAGTATCATCCTTTCTCCTATTTCAGGAGATCTGTCATTTGTTATCGGGCAGGAGTATTCCTTGTCGGCCTTCTCTCGAAAAAATTATTCATCCCTGAACGGGATATCAAAAACGGTAAGATCATCAGGAGCAAGGATCTCTCCTGAAAAATGAGTTTTTGCATCAGAAACATGAGTATCAGCAGACGTGTACCGGGTGCTGAAATGGAAGAGGGCAAGACGGTGAGCCTTCAGGGTATGGGCAACCATGCCCGCCTCTGCCGCAGTTGCATGCATGAACTCTTTTGCCCGTTCTTCTTCCTGATGGTCAAACGTCGCATCGTGGATGAGGAGATCTGCATCATCTCCGATATCTGCAAGTTCTGAAAGGACTGGTCTTGTGTCCCCGGTATAGATAACTTTCCTGCCCGGTCTCATGGGTCCCATGACCATTTCGGGAGTAATGATCCGTTCTTCCCCATCGACGGTGATGGTAACCGATGAGCCCCGCTGCAGTTTCCCAAAGAGTGGTCCCGGCCTGATACCAAGTTCAATGGCACGTTCCCGGTTGAACCGCCCTGGTCTCATATTCTCTTCAAAGATGTACCCGACTCCGGGAATACCATGATCTGCTGCAAAGACCCTGATTGAATATCCTTCATAGATGAGCAGATCACCTGCACGGACCTTTTGCGATTCTACGGGAAATGACAGCCTGGTCCTGCACAACCCTTTGATATCGTTCACCATCTCATGCACACAGTCCGGGCCGACGATCATCAATGGCTGCTCTCGTCCGTTAAAGGACATCGTCTGCAGAAGACCGATAACCCCGAGAAAATGGTCGGCATGCCAATGGGATATATAGATAACTTCGGGAGAGAACCCGGCACGCGCTTTCATCATCTGCCGCTGTGCCCCTTCTCCGCAATCAAAGATCAGGTCATGAGACCCCCATTTTAAGAGGATGCACGGAAGATTCCGGGATATGGTGGGAAGTGCCCCGGATGTTCCCAGGAAAAATATCTGCAGGGTCTCTCCGGCGATTATGTCCACCTCCGGATATGGGCAAGGGATCGCTTTGCTTCCGGAATGGACCTCCCTTCTACCACGACAACCCCTTCGTACTCTCTCACAATAGCCTTTGACAACGTATTCCAGTCAACAGTCCCCTCACCGATGGCAAGATGTTCATCTGATTTCCCGTGGTTGTCATGGATGTGAACATGAGAGGCGGATTTGAGCACCTTCATAAAATCGTTCACCTTCCCCATTGTATGTGCATGACCGAAATCAATCGTCATCGAGACCCCTTCAATATCTTCTATGATCCCCTGGATCTCTTCAGGATATCGGCAGAGAAAGTCATGAATATCTGGCATGTTCTCAAGGCAGGCAATAACACCATATTCTGACGCCACCTTTCCAACTTCTTGCATGGCCTCTTTCTGCAGCTGCCATATCTTCTCAGGAACCAGTTTCCCGGTGCAGGAGAGGTATCCAGGATGAATCGTCACCCGGTCGGTTATATCAGATGCGAGCCTGATACACTCCGAGAGTTGTCTGATCGTCTCCCGCCAGATGGGATCATTGATGGCCGCCGGGTTCAGGTCTCCAAAAGGAGCATGGACCGTTGCCTGCAGGGTTGTGGACCGGAGTGTTTCGACAACCCTCTCGTACTGGTCCTTTTTGCCAAAATGGTAATTCCCGTCTGCACAGATCTCCCACCCGTCAAATCCGGCCTCCTCAATACCATATATCCATGAGATGTCTTCCCAGACCTTTGAAGAAGACCCAAAAAAATATCTGATACTCATGCAGCCTTCATCCTGGTCAGATATTCCCTGACCCTCTCCTGGAACGCTTCTCTGGTCCCGGTATTCTCTATTCTGACCGATGCAAGTTCCATTGCTCTTCCGAGACCAAAAGAGCACTCCCGTTCGTCCCTGGCGATAAGTTCACTGATGTCCTGCAGGTCATCTGATCGTCCCCGTTCTGATAACCTGGCAAACCGGGTGGTGAGTGGTGCTTCGATGGAGACAAGAGTGAACTCAGGGAAGGTTTCAGAGAACAGAGTCACCTCGGCATCTCCGCGTATTCCGTCAACCAGGACCACATCTGCCCTTTGCCGTGTTATTACCGGGATACACACATGAGCAATTGCAGCCATACCGTGTTTTTCCCGAAGAGCCCGTGCAACAATTCCCATGCTCTCGTCTGTCGGGGGAAGCCCCTGGTTCTTTACCTCTTCCCTGATGACATCACCCATCACAACAACCGGAATTCCCATCTCCCGTGCGATAGCGGAGAATTCACCTTTCCCCGATCCCGGCATCCCAACTACTGCGAGTACCTTCATAAAATATCTCTCCATCACTCCGTGTCCGTATTCTGACCGGTCGGCCCAGCCGGTCTGCTATCCCTTTCAGATTATTCAAATCAAGAGGCCGTATCCCCATATATACTCCCTGCTGCAGGACAAGATCTATGTCTGGAGCGACATCACGAGAGATTGTCATTATCTCTTCGCCATATCCGGGAAACAGCGTTACTACCACTTCAAAACCGGGGAGTGTTCCGGCATGATGAGATTCTGTACATAATGTCAGTGATTCCTTAACCTGTTTTCCAACCGCACGCTCTTTCCCCCTGACTGTGTACAGATTCCACTCAGCCTTGATATCGAGGGCAATATGATCAATCAGCCTTTCATCGATGAGTTTTCTGATAACATCCGGATACACACCGTTTGTATGCAGGCCGGTGGAAAGTCCGATTGATCTGCTGTACCTGGCAAGCGCAAAAAGCGCAGGTGGCTGCATGGTTGCTTCACCTCCGGAAAAGATGACGCCACTGATAAGTAATGCCGAAGATCGAATGAGTTCTTTGACCTCTTCGACAGGTCTTCGATCCTCTCCGGTAAGGATGCTTTGGTTATGACAGTACCAGCATTTGACCGGGCACCCTCTGAAAAAAACCACGCAAACGGATTTTCCCCGCCAGTCGACAGTACTTAACGGGACAAATCCTCCGAAGTTTATCTGTATTGATTCAGCCACTACGCATGAAGGTTTGATCTCACTGCTATAGAATATTCAGGGTGTAACAATGGCAAAGCAACATTTCTTGTTTTCAAATAAACAAAAATGATGTCTTATTTGCAAAAAAGAGCCTTTATGTATCTTCTTATGGAACATATAGGCTATGTCAATAGTCGAGGATGCAAGAAAAGGCATCATCACCGAAGAAATGAAGGTCGTAGCGGCTCAGGAAGGCGTTACTGAAGATTTTATCCGACGGGGGATCGCAAGCGGCCAGATCGTCATTCCGGTTTCACCCTACCGGAAGGTCAAATTATGTGGTATAGGGGGTGGCCTTCGTACCAAGGTGAACTGTTCAGTCGGGACCTCGACCGATATTGTTGATGTGGATATGGAAGTTGAGAAGGTAAAAGCCGGAGAGCGTGCCGGTGCCGATACCATCATGGAACTCTCAACCGGTGGAGATTTTGTTGAAATCCGCCGACGGTGCATAGAAGCCACCACTCTTTCCGTCGGTTCAGTTCCCTTGTACCAGGCATTTATCGAGGCAGCCAGGAAAGATGGTGCCGTTATTCATATGCGGGAAGATGACCTCTTCCGGATCACCGAGGAACAGGCAAAACTCGGAACCAACTTCATGGCAATTCACACCGGTGTAAACCGGATCACCCTTGAACGGCTCCAGCGCCAGGGACGACATGGGGGTCTTTGTTCCCGTGGTGGTGCATTCCTGACTGCATGGATGCTGCACAATGACAAGGAAAACCCCCTCTACGCAGAGTTTGACTACCTGTGTGAGATCTTAAAAGAGCACGAAGTGACCCTTTCAACCGGGAACGGGATGCGGGCCGGAGCAGTTCATGACGCAACCGACCGTGCACAGATACAGGAACTGATCATCAATGCAGAACTTGGTGACCGTGCCCATGAGATGGGAATCCAGGTCATCGTGGAAGGCCCTGGTCACGTGCCCCTTGATCAGATCGAAACTAATGTCAGACTTATGAAGCGGATGTCGGGTAATAAGCCGTTTTACATGCTCGGACCCATCGTCACTGACATTGCTCCGGGTTATGATGACCGTGTCTCTGCAATTGGTGCAGCCATGTCCTCCATGCATGGTGCTGACTTTATATGCTATGTGACTCCTGCTGAACACCTTGCCCTGCCAAATCCTGAAGAGGTCTATGAAGGTGTCATCTCCAGCCGGATTGCAGCCCATGTCGGTGATATGATAAAACTCAACAAGCGTGACCAGGACCTTGCCATGGGGCATGCACGTCGTGACCTTGATTGGGAAGCCCAGTTTAATCTTGCTATCAACCCGACCCGGGCACGGCAGATCAGAAGTGAGCGTGCTTCAGCCGATGCCGACGCCTGCACCATGTGTGGGGATTATTGCGCCCTCAAGATTGCAAATAAAGTTATCAAGAAACTTGACTAATCTTTTTTCCGTTCGTTTTTTCGAAACTATCTTGCGTGCGGAGTACCATTGTCATGATATGGGAACATCCGGAACTATTACGCTTTCAACCAGGGGAGAAGGGGATATCGTAGATATCACTGACAAGGTGCAGGAGATTGCCCGTTCATCAGGGGTAAAAACCGGTATATGTCATGTGTTTGTTATCGGCTCAACGGCAGCAGTGACAACCATCGAGTATGAACCCGGGGTTTTAAAAGATCTCTCACGTGCTTTGTCGGTCTCTGCCCCGTCTGATATCACCTATGCCCATGACAGCCGGTGGGGAGACGGGAATGGCAGATCACATGTGAAAGCAGCTCTGGTTGGCCCGTCCCTGACAATTCCGGTACGGAATGGTGCTCTTGTCCTCGGAACCTGGCAGCAGATAGTCCTTCTTGAACTTGATACCAGAGAACGGCGGGATCGGCACCTTACGGTAACCATACTTGGCGAATAGCCAAAAACCTCTCCGCTCTAGGAATAAAATGCCCTGGAGAAGAATTTCTCTCCTCCGAAAACAGATGGTGAAATTAATCGAGTGGTACAGTCTCAAGCTGTGAGACCAGTTCCCAGACGCGGGTGCGTGCATGTCCTGGCATATTCGGGTCAGAGCTGATCTCATCAATCTTTGAAATTGCTTCTGCTGCCCGAAGGCCAAGCTGGCGATCCTGGTTCTGAAGAATAGTGCGGGTCTCGTCTGCTACACGGCGGATATTTCTGGGGATGGTGCCATCGTCAATAATGGCAGATAACATCTGAATACAGATATCGATGGTTTGTTCTGGAGTTGGCATATTCTCACCTGCGTGAACCTTCGCTTATAAGTAGACCCCCACCCCATAAAACAGTACTGACCGATGACCGATACAAAAAGTCCTGATGAGATAATGGCTGAGTACCTCCTGAAGGGAGGAAAGATGCTCTCAAAGACATGTCCTGTCTGCCATTCCCCGCTCTTTGAGTATAAAGGAGAGACGTTCTGTGTAGTATGCCAGGAGCAGGCTCTACAAAATCAGACAACAATACGACCTCCGGTTACACCTTCCCGGTCCGGCTTTGAGGGAGCGGGACAGGAACCGGTTGCACCAGGCGGACTGGAAGATGAGTTTGCCCTGACTCTTCGGACCCTCCTTATGCAGGCACGCGAAGAACAGGACAGTACCCGGATCCTGAACCTTATGGAGTCCGTTAAAAAAGGGGCTGAAGCGTATGCCCTGCTCCTTTACGGGTACGGACGACGGGACAACTCATAAATCATCTCCGCTTTTTTCGCCCCGATACCTGGGACCTGGAGGAGGTCTTCTTTTTCTGCATCAATAATCGCTTTGAGTGATCCAAACGCCGTGAGCAGGGCACGGGCATATTTTGGTCCAAGATCCGGGAATGCGCTCATGATGGCCTCCTGGGCGGTTGCAAGACTCTCATATGCCTCTTTCTGGCCGGACCCCCGCTCCTTGTATCCGTTCTCTTCTTCGCGGCGTGCAAGGACCAGGAGCAGGTCTGCGGTATCTCCGGCGTCTCTGGTCTGAAATATGACGATCCCCATGGTCACGGAAATTGCAGCAAGCGCTCCCCGGATAGCATTCGGATGGATGTCCCGCTGGGAATAGATGTCTCCTCCTTCGATGATCAGAACCGGTTTTGGGCAGACCCGTGCCATCTCTCTCAGTTGATCCAGAAGGTCCCGGTCGATAAGACTGTCAACAAAATCACGTGATGTCTTGCGCTCAACCAGGATACGGTCACCAATCTTGTAATCACCCTGTAAAAGCCGTTCGATACGAATGACTGCCCCGGCGGATGAAAGGTGCTCTGACACCTTTGAGACCAGTTCACGGTCATCGATGATGATCTTTGGACCAGAAAATACCTCTTCCTGTGCTGCTTTCGCTTTTTGCAGATCATCCAGGTCAAGAGGGAGGGCTGTCTGAAGGATCTTCTTCTCATGACCGGTCAGGTTTTTCATCCCCGTTACCATTGCCTTCTCCCGTCTTCTGGAAACAATCTGGAAGGTCTCATCAGCCGTCTTCCTGGTAACCAGAACGATGATCCGTCCAGTGTTATGACGTCCGGTTCTTCCCTTTCGCTGGATACTCCGGATCTCTGACGGGACCGGTTCATAGAAGATGACAACGTCGGTTGACGGGATATCAAGCCCCTCTTCTCCGACTGAGGTGGCAACAAGGACGGAAAACTCCCCCTCACGGAACCGGCTGATGGTTGCAATCTGTCTCTTTTGCGAGAGTCCTTTCTCCTGGTCCTTATTCGCCTTCCCGACGAACCGCTCTGCGGAGATCCCTGCTACCTGCAGCGTATCAACAACCATCTTGACTGTATCTCGGTAGGTTGCAAAGACAATGATCCTGGTATCTGGGGACTCATCAAGGATAGACTGTACCAGCTCAGGGAGGATGAGGAGCTTGGGGTGGCACTCTTCTTTCCACTCAATGGATCGGTTGAGAAGTCTCATGAACCGGGGATCATAGGCGATTCTCTTTGATGCCTTTGACCCACCAGGTGCATTCCCTTCGGCAAGGAGCTTATTGAGGTATGCCTTCAGGACCATACAGCCCTGTGACTCTGCTAGACCAATGGCATGCCTGAGTTTCATCAGTTCGGCATGAATACTAGCCGCTGCAAAACCTGAAGCATCTCGTTCTGCAATTCTTTGCTGGATGATTGCCGATATCTCCTGAAGCGTTTTCATCGAAAGGGAAGCCTGATCGGTGACCGGAAACCCGGCTTTTTTTAACTGATCAAGCCGGTCTGAAACGAGTGCCTTCAGGTCGTCGAGAGCTGCTTTCAGTTCAGGCGGGAGGTCAACATGGATTATCTCCACATCCTTCTCATGCACATAAGGCCTGACATCTAGATCAGTCTCAGTCCTGCTCTCAACCGACTTGATGTGCAGATTTTCAACGATATCTGAAATCTTCTCCTTGTTCCCGCCCGGAGACGCAGTCATCGCAAGGATAAGCGGATCCTTTGCGGTCTGCATATACCGTTCGGCTATGAAGACATAGGCATAATTTCCGACTGCGCGGTGACCTTCGTCCACAATCAGGAGTGAGACATCGGTGAGATCGTACCGGCCGGCGATGAGATCATTCTTAATGACCTGTGGGGTCGCAAGGACCATCGATGCCGCCATCCACTCTGCGGTCCGCTTCTCAGGAGATGCCTCACCGGTGAACATTGCAAATTTCGTCTTCTCATCACCGGGGATGGCAAGATGTGCCTTGAAATAGCGGAGGTGCTGCTCAACAAGGGGCTTTGTCGGTGCCATCATCAGCACCTTCCCCCCGTTCTGGTACAGGCGGGACGCTGCAACGATAAGCGCAATTGCTGTCTTTCCCAGGCCGGTCGGGATGACAACAAGGGTGTTTTTCTCAAGAGCATTCATGGAGATGGAGAACTGGTATGTTCTCTTCTCCATCGTCTCCGGAGCAATAAAAGGATGGGAGATATATTCCATCAGATGAGTGAAGAGAATGAGCTTTTGCCCCTGATAAGGGCTGGGATCAGATCAACAAGCTGATCCTTTGGAATCCGGACCTGCTGCATGCTGTCCCGGTCACGAAGGGTAACCGTCTGATCCTCAAGTGAATCATAGTCTACCGTTACGGCAAATGGTGTCCCGATCTCATCCTGTCTGCGGTACCGGCGACCGATGGCTCCTGAATCATCATATTCTGCAAGAATCCCCTGCATCTGAAGGGTCCGGGCAATCTCTTTTGCCATGACATCAAGACCGTCACGGGCCATGAGCGGGAATATGGCTACCTGCACCGGTGCAACCCGGCTTGGGAACCGCATGACCTTTCTGACCTCTCCTTCTACCTCCTCTTCGAAGTACGAGTGCTCAAGGACGGCATAGATCATCCGGTCAATCCCATAACTGGGCTCGATAACGTGGGGCCGGACATCAACACCCCGGACATCAACCTCCTCTTCCTTCACCTCATACAGATCAGCCGGGACAAAGATCTCTTCCCCGTCGATGATAACGGTTGCACCATCGGGTCCGGGAGTCACCTCCTGCAGAGCATCAGAGATGGCTTTTGCTTTTCCCCGGTACTTTGGCCCGAGCACACCCATGTTGGCATTGATGACACGCCTCTTCTCCCGTCGTGGTTCGTCATACTGGATATATGCGGTAAAAGAGTCACCACTCTGCTCTGCATGTGCCTTCAGATCATAATCCGTCCGGTCTGCAATACCAACCGTTTCAACCCATCCAAACCGTTCGGAGAATATCTCAGCATCCCAGCAGTCTTCGGCGTAATGGGCCCGTTCATCAGGAAGATGTTGGCGGAATCTGAGCCGTGAAGGCATCACACCAATGGTGACCAGGAGTTCGTGGGTCAGGGCAAGGTAGTAGGCAACATACTCGTTTGCAATGACTCCCGCTGCCACGGCATCCTTCATGGTGTAGGTCTTTGCCTCAAGGCCTCCTAGCTGCTGTTCAGATGAGAGAAGCGGGAATGCATAGTCGGCATACCGTGCAAAGTTCGGGTGGTCTTTCATCTCCGGGTGGACAAAGATCTCAGCCTCAGCCTGGGTGAATTCACGAAGCCGGATCATTCCCTGACGGGGTGAGATCTCATTCCGGTATGACCGTCCTATCTGCACGGTTCCGAACGGAAGCTTATCCCGGTAGAACCGCAGCAGCCTCCCAAAGTCAACGAAGATACCCTGAGCGGTTTCAGGCCGAAGGTATCCCTTTCGCTGGGACCCTGGCCCGATGGTCGTCTGAAACATCAGGTTAAAGGTAAAGACCTCGACCTTTCCAAGGACCTCATTACATGCCGGACAGGGGAGCGTGCATATCTTTTCTGCCAGTGCCTCACATGAAAGGGTGGCCGCATTTGGAATATTGTGAGCTTCAGCGACATGATCGGCCCGCAGATATTCGTTACATGCCGGACACTGGCACATCTTATCAGAAAAACCCTTGACATGCCCGGATGCTATATACATGGCCTCCTGGCCGATTGTCGGGCATTCTATCTCATAATACCCTTCAGATATTACATAGAACTGGCGCCAGAGGTCTTCGATACGACGTTTGACCAGCGTACCAAGAGGGCCGTAATCGATAAACCCTGCAACCGAACCGTAGCATTCCGTCGTTGGCCAGACAAACCCTCTGCGTTTTGCCAGATCCATCACATTATCAAAGACATCGCTCATCTGGGATCACAAACCGGGATACATATTGCTCTCATCTACGATGAAGATTTTCTTCTGTATCTGCCCTAACTCAGCCCGGCTTTCAGGATCCTGATAAACCCTGTCCTGTCATATACCGGATCTCTGGTGCTCATTTTTCCCTCCTCTGCAATGAATATATAATGGATTGCGGTCTTTTTACGCAAAAATTCCAACAAACTTAAATAATTTCAGCGGTATCTATATCGGTATCCCTAATGTGTGTGATTCCTCATGCCAGAAGAGGTTGCAAAGAAAGAACAGCTGTTACAACTGTTCGCAAATATGACCGGTAACACAAAGATTGTGGAACCGATGAAGAAGATCCATGGTACGCTTCGTGATAGCGATGCGGTAGAACGGGAGATCGCGCTCATTATGCGAGAACTCCTTGACCAGGGTTTCTTCAAAACGAAGCTGAAACCTATTCAGCTGGCAAAGCTGGTTTGTGCCTACTATGCGGGGAAAAATGATACTGAGATTGCGAGGGAACTTGGAGATGAAAAACTCTCCAAGACTGTTGCCCGTGCCCGTGTCAGGATGAAACTCTTCCGTGAGCTGGACTTTAAAATGCCATTTGACCGGAACCAGATGGAACATCTGCTCGTATCCGGCAAGACCATGAAAGAGATCAGTGAAGAACTGGGAATCAGCCCGTCTACACTCCGGGAGTACCGGCATGTTCTTGAAGCCATGGTTGACCGGGAGATGGATCAGTACCTGGAACGTATCCGTGATGTTATGGAAGATCGTGACCTCACTGAGAGTATGACCTCCTCTGCAACAAAGGATGCCTTTGGCGAGTCCATTGATATCACCGAAGCAGAGCTGATCGATATCACCTGATTTTTTTATGAAGATTACGTACCTTGGTCATGCCTGTGTCGTACTGCAAGGGTCAAAGTGTGTTTTGATCGACCCCTTTATTCCTGAGGGCGAGATCAGAGTCACGCCGGATCTTGTCGCCGTCACCCATGCCCATGCTGACCATATGGGTATCGCTGCATCGTATACTGCCCCGATTATTACAAATAATGAGATCGCTCATTACCTCCGGGGAAAAGGGTGCATCACTGAAGCAATGAATATCGGCGGGACGATAGTCGTGGATGGTATCTCGTTTACCATGACCCAGGCAATTCACTCATCCTGGTTAGAAGACGAAGGGATCGGGATGTACGGCGGGAGTGCTGCAGGTTTTGTTATCAGCATGGATGGGAGAACCGTCTACCATGCAGGTGATACCGGGCTGTTTTCAGATATGCGTCTTATTGGTGAGTTATACCATCCTGATGTTGCTCTTATTCCAATCGGGGGGAGATTTACGATGGGTCCACGGGAAGGGATGATGGCCGCAGAGTTTATCGGAGCACCGGTTGTTATCCCGATTCATTATAATACCTTTGATAAAATCAAACAGGATGTATCGGGGTTTGCACGGGCTATCAATGAGACAACCGATATGAAAACAGTGATTCTGGAACCTGGAATGGAGTATGAGATAAAAAAATAAAAATTTATTCTTCTTTTATTCGTTCAATTAATGCCCTTTTATTAATTCCAGTCCATAGAGAGACCTTCCCAACAATATCGTTGAGTGTGCCCAGGGCAATTTCATCATGGAGAGGAATTGTAATTGTGTGAATACCTTGTTCTGATTCTAATTGCATCTGAATATGACTGCCCTTCTGTCTTATTACATTATAACCAATCTTTTGAAGAGCTTTTATGAGTTTTTTCTCACTAACAACTGGCAGCCCTTGCATGTGATCTTACCTCGTATTCCTGCAAGGTCAGAATGGTAATTGACTCGCCTCTTTCCAGTTCCTCTTCGTAATGCAGTTCAACAGCTTCCTGAATGTTACTCATAAGTTCATCAAGGCTTTTTCCCTGAGTAAAAATATCCACCCCGATGCCTCTGGCACACCAGTAATTTCCGTCAAAATATGACTCAAATTTTATGTACATTTCTCTGTTCTCCTATTCTCATTGTAACACTTATAAATTTTAAGTGTAAGCCTCCGGTGACGGTGTAGTAATAATTATCTTTTTTTTATGACTTTTTGCTGTAGATTTTTTAAATTATAAACCCGTTCTTTGTCATACAAAATTTTTCGAATGGATTTTTATTCCGCATGTATGATGTAGAGTATTCGGGGTCCCAGTAATCATCCATCCCAATAAGATCCCGAATGAGTTTCGCTTTTTGTGAAGTCGTACTTTTGCTGGTCCCAAAGTACTGGCAGATATCATCCGCTGACTGATATGGCTCAAATGATTTATCAAACAGGAAGTTCATCTGTCCTACTGCATAGATGATTCCTGCGGCCCATATTTCACGTTTTCCCCTGGAAATTTTATTATCCCGTTTTCGTGCTAGTTTTCCTGCAACATACCTGCAGAGTCCGGCATAGTCTTCATCCAGCCGTTCATTGCAGAACGCGTCGGTCATTTTACTTATGGCCATAAACCAGTCGCGGGTAGCTTTTGGTATTGATGAGAAATCAACCGGTTTTCTCCGGGGAAAATTCTTTACCAGGCAGTGCTCGATGACAGACGGTGACCAGTCCTCCGGAACGCAGTTCTGGTAGTAGAGGACAAATCCGGTAAAATCCAGTAATATTTGCTCTGCATATTCCTGCTCATCATTGTCAAGACTATCAAAGAGCACATGGTTTGAAAAACCGGGAAACCAGGTTTTTCTGATGAGATCAAACGAGGATTGTGGATCGGTACGTTAAGCAGTGGGGTACAGATCGATCATGTATATGACATTCATTTTACAACCTGATATACTATCATGACCGTTCCTCATCGCTGGAACATTCGGGTTCATCCTCCGTGAGAAAGGGCTATGCGTGGTCCATTTTTCTATAAAACAGAACGGATCGTCAGCATAAAATTCCCCGGACTGCCAGTATGCCCTGACCCGGCATCCTCCCCCGCAGAGGTCCAGGTATGAACAGGATCGGCGCTTTCCGGTGAGACACTCCTTTTTTCCCCTGAACATTTTCAGAACCGGGTTTTCAGGATCATTCCAGAGTTTCGAGAATGGCTGTTCCCGTATTGAACCGATTCGAAACTCTGGTATTTGTGCAAACTGGCATGGATAGAGGTCACCAGTCTCGGTCACGTTCACAACTCTGATGCCTGCACTACATCCTCCTTTCATGGAAGCGACCAGACTTTTTGCTTCAGAGAGATCCCGCTTCATCGGCTCTCCTCCGCTCAGGATAACAACAGGATTCCCGGTCGCCTTTATCTGATCAAGAATGCCAAATACCTCAGTGGTTGTGAGCGGGTCTGACACATCGCGGGTTCCGGCGTCAGAATAGCAGTGTGGACATTTGAGCGGACAGCGGATAGTAAGGTTCCATGAAATGATCTGGAGTGGTGGAGTTATTGAATGGCCCATTCGTGAGTATATGTCGACGTACAGGTGTTTAATGAGTTGTTATTACTCCTCAGCCTGAAGTCAATGGGAAAAATCAGTTCCGGTTGCATACGATCAGTGATCCCATCAAAAATCACGGTTCACAATCATTATTTTCTGGTGTATGTTTTATGGGCTTTTTCAATCGTTTCTATCTTTTCAATTTTCACAACATCTTTTTCTTCGTCTATCAGGTAAAATACAGTATAAGAGCGGGATATATGGAGAAGATACACTGCGGGAGGCTTATGATATTCAATTCTTTCCTTATTGCCACCTGAAAAGGGGTTTATCTGCAGTTCCTGAATTTTCTCAACAATAATGCGACGGGTTTTTATTGGCAATTTCTGAAGATATTCACGAGCCTTTTTTTCAATAAGGATTATAAACACTGTTCTTATCCCTCTTCCGCAGAGTCTCCGTTCAAAATTTTCTCTGCATCAAATGGTTCAAATTCCCCCGACTGATCAATCTTCATAACCATCTGCCAGTCACGATAATCTTTTTCACGCTTTATCATTCCGGCAATAAGGTTATCATAACTCTGCCCTGCCTCTTTTAGATCATGAAGACCCTGCCAGGTTGGAACTTTAATGGGAATTCGTTTAATCTCATTTTGGTTTACTTTATGAATACCTGATTCCATATTCATAAATTCGTTACCCTAATTGATAAAGTGTGCATATATGGCAAAATGTGCACCCTTAATTTATACAGTAGAACCTGGCATTCAATTGAAATTTTTGGTGTTCTCTGAATTAATCCCTGAAAATTGACGCTGGTAATTCTCTCTAATTTTTTTTGTATCCTGAAAAACCGGAAAACACAAGCATCACCTTCATTATTATGAAGGCAGACTCCCCACGTGCTCCTACTCATTGATATATTTATCATATTGCAAGGATAATTCATCATTACTGCTCCGTCTTTCATCGTTCCCTTCCTTCAGGGAAAAGAGATAGGTTGTATGAGACAACGTTACACCGATTCAAATCTTGAAAATTTTTGTTCGATTGTCAAAAATAAGTTGAAAAAACCTATCCCTTTCAAAGATGTAATTGAAAAGGAGCATGAGGAGCGAATGAATTATTTTTGTCTTGATTCTCATGTCTTCCCGTATGAGTGGTATTAAAATCCTCAAATACATCTTTTCAATCATGTTTAACGACCAATAATAATGGATAACGTCCAGACTTGTTCATTAATTCTTATCTATGTGGTGAAAGTGATAGTTTCTGATGATTCTGACTTTGATAGCATGAAAGAAACCCCAAGGATGAACCTTCAGGATTATTATCAATAATAACATACCTGGTTTTCAAGGAGGCCTTTCTATTCCAACTCACATTCTCACCCTCATCTTTCACGGAGCCGATGTTTTTGACTACGGCGATGCAGCCCGGCTTATCTCCCTCCTTCACCCTCGTTTATCTCTTGTTGCCGGAGTCATGGCCCGGACAGCAGCTGAAGAATCAGGACTCCCGGTTATCTATGATGGTAGACGACCTAGTGAAATCCTTTCCGAATACCAAAGTGATCAGGCAGTTCTCATCCACCGGGCAAAAACGAATGCTTCTGCTCACCGGTTCGGGTCTCTTATCCACTCCCACCTCAAAGACCGGGGGCTCATTCTTATCGATCCCGGAACCTGTCAGATAGTAACCTGGGGGGTAGTAGATCCCTCCCTCTCAACATGGTTGTCAGAGATAACCGGATATCCGGTCGTTTCAGGTAATTATCATGAGAGCTCTCCTCCTGATACACGGGTCATCGGCGGTTGTCTCCCTGGTGAACCGGTCTTTGTAAATGGGATCATCATCGGCTATGCAACCGGTGAAGAAGCGGTTATATCACTTCAGGATGGGACCATTCAGGCAGTATCCGGAATTGAACTGAAAGATCACGGAGTTGAAAAACTCATCCGGTTTGGATGTCCGGATATCTCGAAAGCCTGGTGTAAAAGTGGAAATATCAGGATATCGCGGCCTAAGAAAGGTTCCCAGAAGGTGCAGGAGGGACATGTTGTCGTCATTGATCACTCTGCCATGGCCTGTTTTGGAGCCTTTGATCCTGATATCTGCGGCCTTGTCACCATCGGAGATGACACAACCTCAATCTGTGGTCATATCGGGTGTTCCCGGGGCATACCGGTTCTTGGAATTACCGACGGTGATATTGACGGGATTGTGCCGGAAGGGTATGCACCTGGCAGTGTTATTTTACAAGCTGTCAGGGAACGGGATGATGAACTGGGCATTGAGATCGCAGAAAAGGTTCCCATTGAACCGGTAGTATGGGATATCTGGGTAGAGAAAATAATCAAAGAACTTGGAGACCGGGTGAAGGTGATGCATCGGGAATAATCAGGTGAATAATATCTACCAGAATTCATTTTTCCTCATCGTCACCACCCCTTCTTCTGGAAGAACGTGATACACGTATCCTATTCTGAATAATTTGCTTCCACAGGTCATGCTGTCACATATTTACCCTGTTCTTTCAATGCATATCCCGTATTGTACCATGCATCAAGATCACCATGGTAGGCCATACGTACAGGTATTCAGGATTGTGCATTAAGAATAGTGCTTTGATTATCGGAGAGATGGTATAAGTGAACGAAAGGGGAAAGGATTGAGTTTTGCCGTGTTTATTCAATGGAGACTATCTTGCAAAAATTTAAAACGTTAATCCCTGCTTATCAGAGTTAATCCCTGTTAGGACTTCACGGTTTGCATAATTCCTGCATGTATGAGGGCATTCCGAATTTCTCTGAGTTCTTCACGCATCTCACGAAGTTCGGAATTGAAACCTTTGTCAAGGTCTGATCTGGTACCTTTGATCTCCTCAAGGGTTTCTTTCTGGAGAGAAACAGTCTCTGTTTGTAATGAAATTGTTTCCTTCTGAAGTCCTAATGTTTCCTTCTGAAGTCCTAATGTTTCCTTCTGAAGTCCTAATGTCTCCTTCTGTAATGAAATTGTTTCCTTCTGAAGTCCTAATGTCTCTTTCTGTAATGAAATTGTTTCCTTCTGAAGTTCTAATGTTTCCTTCTGAAGTTCTAATGTTTCCTTTTGAAGTCCTAATGTCTCCTTCTGTAATGAAATTGTTTCCTTCTGAAGTCCTAGTGTTTCCTGCTGCAGGCCAATGGACTCCTTATGCATTTCCAATGCCTGGTCTTGTTTTCTCTCCATTCGTGAAAAAATCGCGATTGCTGAGTCAAACCGTTCTGCCAGTTCCTCTTCTGGAGATCCCCGAATGACCTGAAAGTATGAAAAACATCCGAGATATGGCTCTTCGCTGGACTCAATACATTCAACCAGTATGGGGTACTCAGATATTTTTATTGCCTCCTTGAACGCTTCAAGATCCTTTCTGGTACCTTCAGCGACGATCCTGACATCATAACCCTCAAGATTTTCAATAGTGCCGGTGATATTATGTTTTCGCGCAATATTCTGGACAATATGACGATATCCTACCCGTTGTACGGTCCCAATAATTCTCATATTGAGACGAATCAACTGGCTAAAATCCATAGTTGTACTATGTTCTTCCATAATAATATCCTCTTGGAAGATATCCTCTTATATTCCTGACTGACATGTTCGTATTCGCAGTAACCAAACTCGGCCGCTCAAAAAAAGTTCGGGTTTTCTTCTGAGTATCCCTATACATAGTCAAATGGAGGCTGTGGTCCGAGAAATCCCTCCATCTCTTTTCGTATCACGGTTTTTCGTGCGATATCTGGTTCCATTTGCAGCACAATATCCAGAAGATGTACATAATCAGCATCATCCGCTACCCTGGTAAATAACTCCAGAAGGGTAAAAACCTGGTATATATCCCCGCCGGTATCACGGAGAAGTTTGTATATGGACGATTTATCAGGCTTGGAACCTGATGTGGACATCGTAAGTAACCGCTCACCTATGGTAAAGAACGCCAGGTATTTGCGCACTCCCTCAAGATTCAGGATAAGTTCGTGATATACTTTTGGTTCATCAATAGTTGCAATATCCCGAAATTCAGTGATCCAGGAATGGGTTCCACTTGAAACAGCAATGGCGACGACAAGCCCGGTGAATGACTCATACGGGCCGGTATTCTGAATCATATCGATGATGGTATTATAAATTATTCCGATCTGATAATGAAGCAGAGATACCAGGGCACATAGTTCAATATCCCGGTTTTCTTTGATATCATACCGATAGAGGAGGTGAATTCCCTCGTACCATTCACGGAATTGCAGGTGAGAAAGACAGTTGAAAGCATCCGGACTTCCTATTACTTCATTAGTGATTCTCTGGTTTCCAAGTCCTTTCTCCCTGATAAGTTCTTCCCATAACCGGACTGCCAAATCCCGATCCCCAATACGGCCTGCGGCGATAAATGCACATTCTTTTTCATGTTCATCTGTGGGATTGGTAAGGAGCGGATGAAGGGATTTTTTCACACCTTCAATGTCATTTAAACCTGCATAATGGGAGGCATATCTGAGCATCCGCATCCCTTTTCCATAATCACACTGTATCTGATCAAGGCATCTAATGGCTTTTTCATGTTCTCCAAGAAGAGTAAGCAAACTCTCGCAGTCAAAAGATACTGGAAAATTATCTGGATCATCAGCCCCTATCTCTTCATACTCTGATAGAATCTCCTGAATCAGGGATTTTGATAGTCGATCTCCGATAAGATCGAACGTGTCTGTAAAGTCCTCTACTAAATACCTCTTCGCTAAGATAGGGCTCATTCCTTAATATATCAACCCGGAGGAAAAAGGATGTTTCATCACGCATGGAAAATACAATAAAAAATGTAGTACTGGTGGTAGTATTCCTAAATTTCCGGCGAAATACCGCAAATTACCAGAATAATTCGCAGGCTTGTGATTGTATTCTATGATAAAATATTTTTCGGTATTGATCTCTTCATCCCTTCATTTCGGAACACTCTGGGTCTTCTGTTCATCCAGCATACGATTTTTCATTCGCATTTTTCCCCATTCTGTTATATCTGACGCAATCGGATCCCGCTCCTGCACAGGTCTTTCAATCAGGGTAATTGCTTTGGAAGGACAGGTGATTATGCACACACCACACCCGATACAGCGGGCTTTTAAAACCTGAAATTCTCCGTCTTCTTCAACTATCGCATCCATCGGGCAGCGTTCATCCCTGCAGATCCCACATGCAATACAGGCATCCTGATCGATTTGGGCCATATAATTGCTTTTCGCTATCATATATGGGGCCTTGAACTCCTTCAGAGCCCGTATCATCGCACAACTGCAGGAACAACAACTACAAAGAAAGCCCCCTGGAACATTCATTATGTTATAGGTTGTGTGAACCAGCCCTTCCTGATCGTTCTGTTCTAATATTTGAAATGCCTCTTCCCTGGTGATGATCTCACCCTCCGGATTGAAGTAATCAAAGGCATTCTCCTCCATGGAATAATGAATGCAGTTATGGATGGTATGTTTACAGGGATCTCCCAGAAGTTTCTTCTCCTTCCGACAGATACAGTCCTGAAGCCTGAATGATTTGGCATTATTGAGGATCTGACGGATATCGTCCTGCTGGAGCACCTGAAGATCGGTTGGAATTGCAGCATTGACCGGTATGACACGAGCGATATGAGGGGCATGACCTCCTGTAGCCCCTGCAAGATGTGGCCCGTATTCTTCGAAAAGTTCGGCAAGTTCTTTCGTTAATCTTTCTTTACGCTGAAATTCATAGATCCCAATGACAAAAGGAATGAACCGGTAGACCTGGTGTCCCCCTATCGTTAGTGAGGCTATCTGTCCCTTTTCTGCCATCTGATCCAGCATTGCACGGATCTCTTCAACCGGTTTTGAAAGTCTTGCGGCTACCTGTTCTGCGGTTTCAGGAGCCGGCGTCATCTGAAGTGCCATCTCTGCATCTTCAGGGGTGAAGATGTGCTGTAAGATCCTGAGCTCAACACCTGTATCGATAGAGGGGAACCCCTGTGGCAATTCGTCCAGTTTCTTTGCTAATCGTTTATAGACATCCATAATGTATTCTGGCCCTGGGAAAGGAAGTACTCAGTTCAGCCACTTATTCTGAACATACGTGCCAGTTATCGCTGCCTGGATGACATCTTTTCGTGTTCCAAGCCAGTTCTTCGGCCAGCCTATACCGGCAAAGAGCATAGCAACTTTCAGACTGTCTGTGGCAAAGACAAGTTTCTCCGCATCTGCAGGTGCCCTGACGACCATCCCCGGACAGGATGAATGCACGACCCGTGCTCCGCTGGCCTCTATCTTCTCGAGGATACCTGCCTTTTTCGCTGCACTGTAATTCACATAGTCGGTGTAAAGCCAGAGAGGTGCGGATACCTTCTGCCCGTCCAGCATTCCAGCAATATCCGCTAGTTCTTCAAACATCAGAAACGGACAACCGATAACCGCTGCATCAATACTGGTCTTCTCCGTCTGTCGAAGGTTCTGATATACCGCCGCAAGATCTGATTTGGTGATACGTACACGCTCAACATCCTTTGGGATCTCCCCTCCGAAAGCCTCTTCAATCGTCCTTGCTTCAGGAGTGATGCCGACGATATGGATCATGGGGTAGGTCAATGCGGGAGATACACAGGCACAAAATGCCTTTGCCTGAGCATTTGTCATTCGGTTAAGGCCGCATACAACAGGTACCCTGTCACCAGCCCGGAATCCGATCGCTCCGCCAAGTGCCACATAGTCCCCGACATCATCAAGTTCCTTTACCACGGCAGGGTCTACGTCAAAGATCATCTGACCGATCCGGTTCTCCTGCAGGTGGACCCCATATTCAGGCATGACACCGGTTATTGCAGCATAGAGAACCATGTTCGCAGGGTCCCTGTTTACCCTCGCTCCAATCATAATATTACTGTATGCAGCAGCGTTCGACTCTGAAGTAACGAGATATTCACCGAATTTTGGCGGGGCCAGGTGGGCATAGGGGATACAGGTCGGGATCACCGTAGCACCCATGTTCTTCAGGTTTTCATGGACCGGAACCATCCCCTTGAACACTTCCCTGGCCGGGGCCATAACGGAATAGTGCCAGGGCATCCCTTTATCATCGACAAGATCATCTCCCATGGCTGTACTCTCAACAGTGGTCGGCACTACTACCTTAGCCCCCATACTCGCGAACTCTTCAAATGCAGGCCATGCCCCGACGGTATAATCACGACTCTGATGGTCATCAAAGAGATGGGCGGAACATATCGGCACCATACGCTTTGATCCCATCCCTTCAGCAAATTTCACCAACCGTTCCATGGCTACTTGTTTTGGTCTACCATGCTTTCCGGCCAGCATCTCCTGTTCATAGGGGGTAAGTGAGATGTCACTTTTTTCCCACCCTTTTTTTGGTAAGGATTTTAATTCTGCCAGTTCTGCCCGCCGTGCAGGATATTTCGGATAAATCTCAATAATCCCTTCATCTCCTGCTTTTGGTGCAGTTATCTTCACATAATCACCGGTCTGAATAACGGTCCATGGGTCAACATCAAAGGAATCCATTGCAGGAATCCCGGCATCAATGGCACCACCAATACTGATCGGATGGACCGTCCGACAGATGAGAGCCTTTGGAGCTGAATTAGTCACTTTTGCCTTGAAATAGAGGCCCCATGCACCTCCGGTAGAAAATTTGTCAGTGTCGTATACCACAATCTTCCCGGCATATGACTGCCCCACGAGAGGATGGCCAAATATTCTGATAACTCCGTCAGAATTGACTGCATTAACCAGATGGCTTAAAAAACTCGAGGTGACCAGAGCTTCTCATTCAGCATATCCTTCAACTTTTGTGATTCCTTTTAAAATTATAGGGTTTTCATTATTCTGCATAATGATCTCTCTATTTATCCGGTCTGATATTTCTCGATGTATGAGATTGGATCTCCTGTGATATTCGCTTCTTCTCCGACATATTTTACGTCAGGAATTGCGTTTAATCCCTGAATATCATACACCCGTGGACCATACTGATACCGGGCATATTCATACCACCAGTCCGGATACCCGATATTACTGATGGTTTTATTATCAACATCATTGTAATTCCCGTTCCGGTAGGTGACGATCATCTCTCCCATAAGTTTTTTCCAGTCATTGAGGGCGTTCAATGCTGTCTCACTGGAATATTCAGTCAGGAATTCACGTGCAGACCGTTCGTCTGTCTTGTAGAGTTCAAGCGCCTTCGCCTCAATTGCCGACTGGTTTGCGATTGCAGCTCCCTCTATTCGTTCCTGTTCAGCCTTAATTTCAGGTGCCATGTTGCTATACATGAGCCTGGCATAATTCTGAAGCAGTTCATACGGCCAGAATGCGGTATTTAAATCAAACTCCCAGTGAGAGCCATGGAGGTACGGAGCTGGTAAGTGATATATGCCAGTATAGAAGGGAAGATAACATGTCTCTGCGGGTGAAGACATGCCAAGCCAGCAGATACCACCGATGGGATCAGGGAGATTTGCCCTGCCCTGACAGATGTAGGAGTATCCACAGGGATCAGTAGATATGGGTCGTGGCCAGGATCCTGGTTTTAACTGTCCTTCGTAGGGAGCATCGTGGAGATCATACGGACCCCATACCCGGTAGGGATCTCCGAACGGACCGCCAGCAGGGGGAGCAGTCAGATCGTATACCGTCCCTTCATAGTGATCCCGGAAGATAGAGAGTGCATTCGTGATGTTTACCGGCGAATCAGGTTTTATTGAGAAGGGATATGCTTTTGAGAACGGCCCTTCAACATAGGGGGAAAGACCTAACGATGGAGCCAGCCGGTCAAAAATTCTCCATACTCTGCCCTGAGAGTAATAGGGATGCGAATATTCACCGATACCAAACACCTGAGCCCAGTCAAGTGGGCCATCTTCCGGTTTCCACCAGCCCATCGTCTGTGCATCATCCTTGAGGTTTTTCGTAAATATCTGGTCGGGATTATCCTCAGAAAGTTCCCGAATCCTGAACTCATTTGCGGTAACAAAGATCTCCCCAGGAGGGATTCTCTGGGCAGCCCAGTACCCCCCGGTCCCGTCAGGAGTACCGCCACACATCTCGATACCCCAGGCATCTGATGGGTCGGCAAAGATGAGGGTCTCACCGGTCCCGTAATATCCATAGGTGTCGATCAGTTCTCCGATAAGAATGATAGCCTCTTTTGCGGTTTTACATCGTTCAAGTGCGATATTGGAGAGTTCAGAACTGTAAAAGATGCGTTTCCCCTTCTCTGCCCCCGGATGAATTTTTGCATAGTCCGTGCATTCACCGGTCATGAGCTGGTGTTCGTTGATAATACCATAACTGCCGGTAATATAGGCATAGGTATGGTTTACCTGGGGAATCTCACCGATTATAAGCGTTTCAGTATCTGATGAAGGCGCCTCGCCAAGGAACTCCCCTCCACTGTTGGGATCATACACAACCGGTCTCATTGCCCCAGCTGGATGATCTTTTGCGATGATATGACGAAACGAAACCATATCCTCCCGGATATCGTGGCCTATCAGACCCACCCCGAACCCGTCATTTGAATGTCAGACAAACGTGGAACCATCCTCTGATGCTTCATCAGTAACAACAAAGGTGGTACATCCAAGTCCTGACGGGATAAAACCCATCAGAATAAGGAGAATTAATGGAATTAGCCTCCGGTCTCCCATGGTTGTGTATTCTCCTCGTGGACCATATATATTCAGTGAGTATAGCGGAAGTAATGGAATGGTGTACTCTCTTAATACATCTGAAAACTTTAAAATTTGATAAATAGTATAAATCATTCCCGATTTTATTTTCGTAGGGAAAAATACGTGTGCGTCAGAGGTACATAATCATTCCATCGTCAATCACAACTGAAAATTTCGGATTGAATATATCCTATGGCCTCTTTTTCTGTATGAAATCTGTTATAGAAAAGATGGATGATCTGATCACCTGATCGTGTGGTAAACTATTTCCATTGTTTCGTACATGTTGTTTGAAAATATGCCTGCGGGACAGAATCTGACCCATCTTGAATTAATGATTGTTATTGTCCTTGCCCTGCCGGTCGGCATGATCCTGACCGCACCGATATCTGGGAAAATGGCAGATGTCATCGGGACAAAAAAACCTATTCTGGTTGGGTTTTCACTCTGTGTAATCGCCCGTTTTTCCTCTCCACAATCACTGCAGATACCAGGATTGGGTACATTGGGTTATATCTTATGCTGCTTGGTGCCGGGACTGGAATAGCATTCTCCTCGCTCACCACTACACGGATGAATGAGTCATCGGTATCTGACCGGGCGGCAACATCAGGTCTCCTGCGGGTAATGAGTAATCTGGGGTCAACACTTGGTGTTGCTGCAGTCATATTCATTGCAATTCTTGCAGCAGGACCAAAGATTGCAGAGGTCTCTTCTCATCTCATTTCACCATCAGATCTGGTTTTTGCCTTTTATTTTGCTTTCCTGTTTGGTATGCTCATATCATTTGCCGGGGTATTCCTCATGTTGCTCGTAACGCCTTCCGAAGGAACGGCACATCAGTAAGAGGGCTAATAAGGGTTCATGAGGTCTGATCCTTTCAATTTTTCATTCATGCTATACGACAAAAGAGGTATTTTACCCGATAACACACAACCCTGAAACGGATATATTATCATGTCGGAAGGGTCGTTTATATCCCGTATTAAACAATCGCTGGCCGCCTCATATGGCGAAGTGGTCTTTGGGATGTCAGATGGGACGGTCTCCATTCTGGGTCTGGTCCTTGGTGTTGCTGCAGGAGCGGACTCTGCAGATGCGGTCGTTCTTGCCGGTGCCACCGGAGCCATTGCAGCATCGGTCTCGATGATGGCCGGTTGTTTCATGGAGATTGAATCCGAGCGTGATGAAGAAGAGGAAGAGAACCAGGAGCGGATTGCAGCCATCAACAAGAACCCGGAAGGGGCGGTATCGGACCTGATGGGGCTGCTTCAGAATTCAGGCCTCTCACAACAGACCATCAACTACATTCATGCAGATATTTCAAAAAACCCTGCCACCATATCCGGATTAGAGATTGCAATCGCTGCCAGTCAGAAGACCATAGGGCAGAAGACATCTCCGGTTATCCATTCAATCTGGATGTTTCTGTCAGATCTCTTTGCCGGTCTGACTCCGGTCATTCCCTTTGTCTTATTCCCGATGCACACCGCCTGGATCATCTGTATCGTGGTTACTGCAATCCTGCTTCTGCTTCTGGGTATTGGCCGGGCACATATCAGCAACAGAAGCCCTGTTCGGACGGTTGCGGAAACGATGGGAATTGCCCTTGCTGCAGCCCTTGCCGGTGTGATTGTAGGTATGCTGCTCTCTTAATGAGGACTGATGTATGAAAAGAAGTGATTATTACGAAAGACGAGGGCTGGACCGTATTATCGGGATTAGTGATGCGGTCTTTGCATTTTCCCTCACACTTCTGGCAATTGATCTGGTGGTTCCTGACCTGCAGAAACAACAGGATGCACTTCTGCTCCAGGGACTTGTTGATGAATACTCCCGGTTCCTCTACTTTTTTTTGACCTTTATCATCACCGCAGCATACTGGTCAAATCATCACCGGATTTTCAGATTTATTGTCGGCTATGACGGTATTCTGATGCGGCTGAATACTTTTTTCCTGCTGTTCATTATCATGATGCCGTTTGTCACAAAACTCATTAATGAGTATGGACATATCCAGCTGGCGGTAATTATTGCTGCATTCGGATATGCTGCTCCTGGAATATTACTGGGTTTTATCTGGCATTATGCATCACGGAGATATCTGCATATCAATAAGGATCTGCCAGAGGATTTTGTCAGACTGACAAGAATAAAGAATTATATCAGTCCCAGTATCTTTCTCCTCTCAATTCCGCTCTCTTTTATCAGGCCGTCTTTCGCCCTCTATTTCTGGCTCTTCCTATTCCCTGCCCATATCATTGCTGATATTCTGTTTCCTGACATCATTGAGGATGATTAACCGGCCAGCCAGGGCCCGACATAGACGCCCTTTCTCTCTTTTGCTTGTTATTAGAAAGAGATTACTTCACAGGCCTGGAGCAGGTCATGCAGGCAGCGGGTTCCTCTGCGATGGTATCGGAAAAAAGATTTGAAATGGTTAATCCATGACTGGATTTTTTTCTGAATTTTAATTATGTCTGACTTCTTTTTTTCGCATATGCCGGGTATTTCATGGTGAAAACGATCCCGACGATGATGGAAATCCACATGTATGCTTCACCGAATAAACCGAGAGAATTCGGATAATAGAACTTGTATACACTCTGAAGTAATCCCAGGAAAAAGAGAATTCCCCAGAATGCAGTCAGGACTTTATTAATCTGAATAAATACCGGGTTCTCCCAACGTTCGCGGGGGACATCCCGCTTTGCATACTGAATGGTAAAGGGAATACCAATTGCAAGGCTTCCACATGCAATTCCCGTGAGCACAATATTGGATGCAATTCCAATATACGGGATGATACTATACCACTGAAGGACTATCAGGGCGATGACCATTCCCACAAAAAAGGAGAATGTTACCCAGGGCACTATAAGTTTGTCCCGCATGTCCCGGTATCCGACGATAACCGAAATAACTAAAGAGACAATAAGAGCAGTTTCAAGTTCAAGCAGTGAATGGCCGGCAAATAATCCGAAAAGGATCCACGGCAGGAATGAAATCAAAAATACAATTGGGTTCATTTTTAAACAGATTTGTCATGATTCAATTTATTTTTTTTGAACCCAAATCAGTTCCGTACAAGTTTTCTGATGAATGTTAACTCGCCGGTCCTCTGAACATACTATTTCACAGGTTTCCTGATCATATTGGAGATAATTCATTCACACATTCGAGTTTTTAATAGATGTACTGGTCCTGAAGCGGAATATAGACATTGATGTGTTCTTTTAACAACCCTGCATGTATCTTTGGTATCAGGGTTTCATGAATCTGAAACATCCCGGCCAGCTGGGACATTAATATCTGGATCTCAACCGGACGATTTAGTCCTCTGGTGATTATCACATCATCGATTGCCAGGGTGGATATTGCATGCATGGAAGCAGTGGAAATATCGGTCGAATGACAGGCACGCCCCTTTGTCATGTCACTGGCATCAGCAACACTGATAATACTCCCTTCGATGGTCAGAGGTTTCGGATCTCCGTGATGAGAATGAATAGCGGAGAGGATCACTGTACTCATAAGCAGAGCGGTTTTCGGGTCAGGATAGATGACCGGCAGGATCATATCAAGGATTGGCTGGGCCAGCATCATGGAGTGTGAGAGGTGGGAATCCCGATGAATTGCATTCCCGATATCATGGCACAGGGCACTTACCAGGACTATGAGCATCGCATCATCCAAATCTCCCCCCTTTTTTATTATATCCGGTTTAATATCAGATGAACAGAGCAGATCCAGGATGGTAAGAGCAGATGCAGCAGTTACCTGTGCATGGATCCTTCCATGGTCATTCATCCTGAGTCGTTCGGTGGTCGTAAAGGCTGCCATGTCCCAGAGGACGGATATGTGGCTGACTTTTATTAATAACTCCCAGGCAAGGGAGGTCTTCGGGTATGAGCTGATATGGTCTTCGATTCTCCTCCCTGCTGAGTGTCTGACGTCCGGTTCAGGAATATGATCCTGATATGAAGATGGGTACAGGGAGGATGCATCGGTATCAGATACTGTAATTTTCGTGCATGAACGGGTGGTTTGATTCATGGTATGCTTTCCATGTACCTCCATGCAGATAGGGGTTTGGTCATGAGACTATAGTTCCTATGATATCATCATATCTCTCTATATCTTCGCATTGCTTCATTGCTTCATAGAAAACACTATATGTTTTCATGCTGATTTACTGTTTGGATGAATCAATCCGGTGAGTCTGTCCTGAACCACACCGGGCTCTGTCGCTGGTGTGAAATGCCTCTTGATTCTGAACACTCCTTTGATTCATGCTGCTCTTCCCAGTGCAGGGATCTTTTTTATTCATGGGTTGAGCAGGAACATGCATCCATCAGGGGAAGACGGCCACAGTATTGGAATGTTATCCGCAGGCAGATATTGGAGCGGGATGGGTACCGATGCCAGATATGCGGAGAACAGCGTGATCTTTCAGTGCATCATATAATCCCGCTCTCGGAAGGGGGAGATTCAACCGCGTCAAATCTTCGTGTTCTCTGTCATTCCTGTCATCAGCAGGCTCATGGGAAAAGAGCAGTACGGGATCGGACGAAAAAGCGTTTCCGCATCAGAATCCGGTATAAACCCATGTTTGTTCCGGCTGTGCTGGCCTGTGAATGGCTATGGCAGGATCACCGGTATTGCTGTTATGAGATGGCTGATGAACAGATGTGATCTGATAGCCATCATTTTATACGAAATGAATCAATATGTTTTTCTCGAATCTGGGCTATCCGGTTTTTCTACGTCTGTTTCATTCGTCGGAATTATAGTTTTATGGATATTTCATCCAGAATGGATCAGAAAGCATTTGAAATCTTCATTCCAACGTGTTCCCCCATGGATGTAACGCTTATCTGTTCAATGTTTGAAGGATTGCCCCGGCAGGGTCCGGGTCTTGACGAAGCAACAGCATTTGCCTTCTCTTTTCTTCCTCCTGATGCCAAACGGGGGAAGATACTGGATATTGGATGTGGATCCGGTATGCAGGATCTGACTCTTGCCCGGATCTGTCCGGATTGTCAGATTACTGCTACAGATCTCCATCAGCCGTTTCTGGATGATCTCACCAGTCGGGCACAGAAAGCCGGATTTGACGGGAGAATTACGACCCGTCGGGCTTCAATGGATAATCTGCCATTTGATGAAAAGTCATTTGATATCATCTGGGCAGAAGGTTCAGCGTTTATCATTGGTATTCTCCCGGCCCTGCAGACGTGGAAGAAATTTCTAAAACCGGACGGGTACATGATGATCTCTGACTGTACCTGGTTTACTGATTCTCCTTCAGAAGAATGTACACAGTTCATGCATGAGATCTCTCCAGATATGCCAACCGTGGCACAAGCAGAGGAGATGATACGGGCAGAGGGGTATTCATTAGTTGGGTCATTCCGGCTTCCTGATACCGGCTGGTATACTCATTATTACAATCCGCTTGCTGCACGGCTTGGAATGCTCAAAGAAAAGTATGCCGGGAATCAGGATGCACAGTTCATCATCCAGGGATTGGAGATGGAGATGAACATCTTCCGGAAATATTCAAAAGAGTATGGATATACGTATTTTATCATGAAAAAATCGCAATAGAACATGTAAGAGGGAAATTATATGACATAATCCACTTTTTTGAATGTCATATGTTTTTATGTATTCAGAGAAAAGGGATGAACGCAGATTATGAAACGAATCATGTACCTCTATGTCCCGGATAAACATGGCTGACTGGGAACCGGGATATATTCTTGCAGAATTAGGATCAGGGCAATATTGCAAACAGGGAATATCATATCATCTTGTTCTTTGTTGATGCGATCAAAACGAGGTAACAACTATGGGAGGTATGGTTCTAGAACCAGAAATCTGTATCAATGAGATTAATCCGGCTGCTTGAAATCTCCTCATCCTTCCGGGTTCTCAAACATGGGCAGATCCTTCTCATATCCAATCAATTGAACGGGTAAAGGAATTATTAAAACGGACCTTGTGATTGGAGCAATTTGTGGCGCAACCATGGCCTTGGCACAAGGAGGTGCTCTCATGAATCTTGTCAAAAAAAAAGTGGTTTGATATTCCTTCCTGATCAGATGAGGGGGATTCATACCATAAACCGGATCAGAAGAGATATTCATCAATAAACTTACTGTATCGTTAGCGCAGGAAAAATTTTCCAGGACGGCTTTTTTCTCCAGATGAGAGTTCTATATCCCATGGGGGAGTCTGAAAAAAAAATCAAATTATTTTCGGTTTTTTAAGTAAATGAACCCGGTGTACACACATGCACAAACCGGCACGTATGACGTGAAACTCCTGCTCCACGTGGTTATCTACAACATCTACGATACCAAGACCGATGTCGTTGATTTCTGGGGAGTTGCGGATTATGATGGGTATATCACGGCAACCGGCCCATCTTCTATATCTGCCAATTTCACGGCGACACCGGTTTCTGGAACTCCGCCGCTGGAGGTTACATTCTCCGATATCTCGGATGGCTCTCCGTCTTCCTGGCACTGGACATTCGGAGACGGGACCGATTCGAGCGAACAGAATCCGGTCCACATCTACCAGGGGATCGGCAGATACACCGTCTCACTTGAAGTAAAAGGGCCTGCAGGAGGCGGGGCGGTCAGAAAAACAGCATTCATCAATGTGAATAGCGAACCTTCCCTTGGACCATCGGGGATGGTTCGGGTCTATTCAGAACCGTCTGGTGCAGATATTTACGTGGATGGAGTGAAACAGGGGCAGACACCGGCTGATTCCCTGATTGTCAGGACAGGACTCCATACCCTGCTCGTTCGTCTGGATGGGTATCAGGACTGGACCGGAACTGTCCAGGTGGGTCAGGGGGAGATGAAGTTCATCCCGACAATAAAACTCCACAAAAAATAATTTTTTCCCGTTATCATACGGGCGATTGATTCATAGCAAGGAAATTCAGGGCATTCTGGCCGTATTGAACCGGTGCCTGATGGTATCCGGTATGAGGAAGACCTTTAAACTGTATAAACCAGGATCCGTTTATTTGTCCGGTAATCTGAAGAGAAAGCTCATCCGGAGTCAGGACATCTTCAGTCCCGACAACAAGCATAACATCCGTATTCATTCCTGAAAGTCCGTCATATGATCCATTCCATTCAAGGTTGGCCTGTGCTTCATTCCGAAGTCCCTGCGGCTCTGAAGTATTGCCTCCCACCGTCTCAATTATACTATGCAGGACTTTTGTTTCAGGAATAAGGAGACTATAGGTGTTGGAATCAAGGATCAGTTTCTGTACCTGGTCAGGATGGTCTATGGCCAGTTGTTGGGATATCGAGGAGCCCATAAAAGCCCCATATACATGCATACGCTCACGTACGAGTGCAGACATCAGGGCTGCAGCATCTTCCGCATATTGTGACATTGAGGGGGCTTTATCACAATCACTGCTGTATCCCATTCCCCGGTGATCATACATGTACACATGGTATTTGGAGGCAAGAATGCCAATGACCGTCTCACCTCAGTCATCCATGGTTGCCCCAAAACCTTCAATCATCAGGAGAGGTTCTCCTGATCCAAATTCCCGGTACCCGAGGGTTACTCCATTCACTTCTCCATACTGAACCGGTGTGTCATTGAATGAGACTATGGGGATGAGTGTTCCAGTCCTTCCGATTGTTCATCCGTCTGCGAAAGACTGGCCGATACGAATACGGCTAATACACACAGAGCAACCGAGATAATCAGAGCAAACTAAAGATTATTTTTCATGGAACTGCTTCCTGTAATTGGAATCATACATGAGTTTTGATAGGTATTTTAAGTGACTGATGAACAGATTGATAATCATTCATCCGAGGAAAAATTTTTCATTTTCGTTGTGATTATTGAAAAAAAGTGTATGAAAAACTCTCTATTGATGAGAGGGACGGTGATGGAAATTATGGAAATTTGACTGTATAAAAAAAGAGACTAGAAAAGCCATACCCTTTTTCAACAATACAATCATATACATAATTATCATTCATAGGATACAATAATGAACGATTCTGTTCTCTCACATATTATCAGGATAATCGTGGAAGCTGTTGATCCTGATTCGATTATTCTCTTTGGATCCAGAGCAACAGAAACCGCCAATGATTATAGTGATTATGATATTTGTATTTTAAAATCGGATGTTCAGGAAAGAAGAAAATTATCAATGCAATTATATCAACTCTTATGGGATACGGACGCACCTGTTGATATTCTGATAGAAACGCCTGATTCTTTTCAGAAGAAAAAAAATAACCCTCATCTTATTTATCGGGAGATTGCCCAATCGGGGAAGGTTCTCTATGAAAAACCGGGAAATTGTTAAGGACTGGATGACCCGGGCAGAGAGTAATCTTTACCGGGCTCGACTAGGCAGAGTTACGGAAAAAATTTTATTTGAGGATCTCTGTTACGATTGTCAGCAGACTGCGGAAAAATCTCTCAAAGGTCTTCTCATCGCCTTGGATATTGAATCTCCCCGGACCCATAATATCGGGAATTTATTCAGATTGCTCCATAATGCCGGGGTATTTATTCCACAACCCGTTCTTGCAGGATCAGCTCTTACAGAATATGCCGTTAATACAAGATATCCGGGTGATTATGATCCGGTTTCTGAAGAAGATTATGAAAATGCACTTTTTAATGGCAGAAGAGGTCTTTTCATGGGTCAGATCGAAATTATCAACATTGGATGGCCGAAACCTGTATCCTGATTCGTGAAGCTAAGTAACCTACTTTTGTTGCTTACCTATCCGCATCTATCTTTTGTAAAATTCGACACCGTTATCCCCCCATATGATAACCCATCGCCTGGAAACAAGTGATTGTGTATGAAAACTATGGGTATTTTCGGTATATTTTTGGCCTTTTCTATGTTGTGTATGAGTTTTGGGACTGCAGAGGACATGACCGATGTCGAAACAGCATCAGTATATGTATGGAACGGAACCTGGTCCTCTCCCAATTACACCCTGTATATCTATCAGGATGAGTCCGGAATTTCGGGTGTATATGTTCCTATGAACCTTCTTGAATATGACTCCGGTTATCTTGAAGGAAATCTCTCTTCTGACGAAAAAACCTACGGATCATCAATTCAGGATAAATTTCCAGCCTCAATTTCTTCCATCTAATCGTACCAAAATTTTCGGTTTTTTCCGGGAACAGTATTACAACTACTTCGAATAATTCATACCTTCAGAATCCCAAAATTTGTGGATTTATTTGATGAGTGTGCTGAAAGGAAATACTGTTCTTATTATTCTGGTCCTCGGGTTTTGCGAATTTTTCTGACAGGGAGTCAGGATTCATGCCCGGTACACATTTCTGATGTGGGTTATCAGAGTACTGTAATCTCGACATATTTTGAGACTATCCGGAAAAATCCGGATGACCTCATGATATTTTTTAAGGAGATGCCAAAAGGGGGTGATATCCATATTCATGCATCAGGAGCGATGCATCCGGATGATATCATCAATATATCAGTCCGGCATGGATTATTCGTAAATCCGGATGATGGTCAACTCGTGGATCTGGTGACCGGACAACCGTATAATTACACGAACACTCAGCATCTGGTTCCGGTTTCTGATGCATATAATAATTCCACATTGTATTCTGATCTTGTCAGGTTCTGGACGATGAAAGACTTTCCGTTCACGACCCAGTCTGGTCATGACCGGTTTTTCAACACATGTGATCTCATTGATCCGGTCACGTACTATGATGGAGACGTGTATGCAAATATTCGCGACCGGGCTGCTGATGAGAATATACTCTATCTGGAACTGATGACATCGCAGACAAATGGGGACGATGTCCGGAAGGTATTATCCACGGTCGATTGGGATGATAACCTGTCTCAGCTCAGAGATGATCTCCTGCATGCCGGTCTTGCAGAAATAGTTGAACGAAAAGTTGCCAAACACTCATCATATGATCAGATTTCCGGGGAACTTTCTCATCCGGATGGAAAAAACGTTACCACCCGGTATATCTATGAGGCTCTCAGATTCTATCCGAAAAAGGAGGTTTTCACTGACCTCCTCCAGGCATTTGAGATTGCGAACAAATCACCCGTAATTTCCGGTATCACTTTGGTCGGGGATGAGGCTGCCCCGTATTCTGCAGATGATTATCATCTTCACATGGATATGATTGCCTATCTCCATTCGGTATACCCGGATGTGTTTATCGAGCTTCATGCCGGAGAATTAACCGGAGAGATTGCAGAAAAAAAGGATCTCCTGTTTCATATCGCTGATGCTATAACCATCGGGAATGCCTCCCGAATCGGTCATGGGGTTGCGATCCAGGAGGAAGAGGGCTTTGAAAATACCCTTGCTATTATGAGAGAGAAGGATATTCCTGTTGAAATTTTGCTGACCAGTAATGAACAGATTCTCAATATCAGTGGGCCTGAACACCCGGTTATTGTATACCTCTCTCATGATGTACCGGTTATCCTTGCAACTGATGATCCGGGTGTTGAATGTACGAATTTAACCCTGGAATATGTTATATTCACTCTGAATCATCCGGATGTGTCATATAACGCGATAAAGGAGATAAACAGGAACAGTATCTGGTATAGTTTTCTGCCTGAAGATGAGAAATCTGAACTCCTTACCCGGTTAGATAATAGCCTGGATGAGTTTGAAAAAGCGATAATTTTACCTTAAGAATCAATTTAATTAAAAAATTTCCCTTTGTTTATCATTCAATATGGATGGATATCACCGTGGAGAAATAACAGTAAAACACAGGGCATTTTATTCGCTAGAAGAACAGAAACCAATTACACTATCTCCAAGTAAAGAGGTGAGATGGTTCCCTGCCGAATTACCGGGAACATCACGTAGGTGTGCAACATGTGCAAATATCCCCACACTCTCCACTTCCTCCAAAATCACAACAGAAACAGGGGACGCAATTCAGAGCATTTGAAGGTGCCTCCCAGACTGCCTCTAAATAAATACCGGCACGATTGTATTCACCGATCTTCTCGTCTGATAGTGGTGTCAGCCCATTGGCTAGGGATTTCAGCATCTCGCCATCATAAAACTCAAGCGGGTTTACATTCAGCGTGAGTACCTTATTATCTTCTGATAACGCCAGATTTAAGACCTGAATTACTGAATTGGTTTTATTTTCAGCATTAAAAAGATTAACTACTGCTTGTACGGGATAGGTAATATCGGTAAGGGACTCTAACGGAACCAATTTACTTTCCTTGCCATCGGTAATATGGAAATAGGGAATGACATCCTTTACTGTTATTATCATTCCATCTGATCCGTTCGTGATTGCACTATCGCTCCCTTGGATATAGATAACCGCGGAGGATGATTCAGCAGCAGAACAGAATCCGGTACAAAACACCAGAACCAACGAGCAGAAAATTCCAAGTTGTCTACAATAGCCCATACGTCACTATTCTCTATGTTATCATTTAATTGTGTTGTTTTAACCCGGCAATTATATGGCTGATATACCTTCAAATGTTAGATATTTCAGCGAATGAATGGATGTGAAAAGAGGTTTTGAACTTACAAGCAACGTCATTAAAAAATCAGTCACCATGAAAACCATTTCATTATCCGGTATGGTGAAAGTAATTATGGGGAGATTTTTCAATACTGATTTTGGGAATGGAGATACCCCCAACTCTGATATCTGCAATTACTTATCTATACCATGCAATATTCTACTCAATATTCTTTTCCAGCCACTGTTTGAATACGTCTAACTGCTCATCCGTATGGAAATAATGCTCTCCTTCATCCATAATTTCCAGGGTACACGGAAATATTTCGGTAAACTTACGTATCGTATCAACCTCGACCAGATTATCCTTCGCTCCATATAAGATATGGGTGTCAATATCCCATCGGTCAACCGGATGATCCATTACATAACAGAAATAATCCCAATACAGCTTCTGACCGACCGGGGTGTCTATCGTTTTTTCTTTCTCTAACCGCTCTGGTGTAACCTGAAACCATATCATCATATTTCTGATGATTCGTTCCATATCAACCACCGGAGAGAGAAACAGGGCTTTTTTCAGACCAGTATCACGATAGGCTAACAGGCTGAAGTATGCCCCCATGCTGCAGGCAAAGAGCGATACCTCATTCCAGTTCTCGTGAGCATATCTCCCGATTTCTATGAGATCATGGACACAATGCTGCACTTTACACGGAGTTCCTTCTGCTTTCCGGTCTCCATGCTCCGGGAGATCAAAACTCAGAACCTGATATCCTTTCCGAGCCGCCTCATCTACGAGTAGTTCGATGACGGTATCTTCCTTATGCGACAGATTCCCATGAACGGCGATGAATAGTTTGTTGCTCTTTTCGCCCCAGAGGGTAGCCGGGATATTGCTAATTTTCATTGAATTCTTTATCATTTGCATCAATTATTGCCTTGGATATGCTTTCAATGATTCTCTTTCCAACTACCCGGCAATGAATTAAATTTTTTATCGTTCCAGGATCCACTTCCAGACTGGCATGACCCGAATTCTCCCTGTCGGTGATTCTTCCTGGTACAGGGTGAGCACATATCCCGTTGATCCGGGAAATGAGGTGCAAGCTTCCATAAGGCCACCGAATTCCCGTTCCCGGTTTTCATCGGACAGGTTCCAGCATACCTGAATCGCCATACTCACTTTTCCCTGTTCAAATGCGATAAAATCACATTCATTCTCTCCTTTCAGCCAATATAATTCATAACCTCTCCGACGAAGTTCCACCCATACAATATTTTCAAGGAGAAGGCCGTGGTCATCTGAAAACCTGAAAGATACAGCGTTTCGGAGAGCGGTATCGATTCCATAATATTTTTGGTTCCTTGAGAGTTGTTTTTTCATTGAATATTCAAAGGGAGAGAGAGTTCCGATAAGATAGGTGTCTTCCAGGTATCCTATCCAGTTCTTTAAGGAAACAGGACTTTTCATCTGCACAACAGAAGCCAGCGAGGTAAGGCTTGCTTCTCTCGTCATATTTGAATATAAATATCGGCATAATAATCGGAATGATTTGATTTCACGAATCCCATATCTGGCAATTACATCACGGAACAATATATCATCAAAGGTTCTTTGCAAGATCTCCGGATCCGGATCTTTCAGATATTCTGGAAATCCCCCATCATCAATGTACTGTGAGAAAAGCCGGAGAGCAGCAGCATATTCACTAGTAGAATGAATGCCTGATGGATTCCACGAGAATTGATGAAACGTACAGTATTCATCAAATCCAAAAGGGAATAGTTCAATCCGTACATATCTCCCGGTAAGATGGGTTCCAAGTTCACTACTGAGCATCTGTGCATTTGATCCGGTCAGGAAAATCCGGTATCCATCATCATGCATCCTTCTTATAACCCGTTCCCATCCGGGGATGTTCTGGATCTCATCAAAAAAGACCGTTCTTACTCCAGGATATAATTCCTCCCAGATGAAAAGAAGGGATGCAAGATCCTCTGGAGTAGCACCGATCAACCGGTCATCATCAGCATTCAGATATAAGAATGAGGGAAATCCAAGGGATAATTGTTTCAGGAAAGTGGATTTTCCAGACCTTCTGACTCCGGAAATGACGACAATCCTATCCTTGTTACGGTATTGTTCAGGATCGATTCTCCGTGGTATACCAGGGTCCTGATTCGTAAATCGTTTCAGTTGATCTGCAATGACTTCTTTCAGAGTGTGATGAGGGATCATATATTACCAATAAACAAAAATCTATTTTTCGTTTATTAGTAATAATAGTTGTGTCTCCTCTTTGTTGGCTATATGCAATTATTGGACCGGGTAATGGTCTGGTCGTACTACTAAAACAACCATTGAATAAGTGAGAGGGACCTCCTAATGAGGTTTCACCAGAGGCAACCAGTTCATCCATAGAGCACAAGCCCATCTTTTTCCGAATATCCTCTCCTACACGGGGGATGGGTGGCCTCTTCTTATTGGGTATCACATCATACAAATAGTCTGTTCATCTGGAACCCTGTACTCGGGAAGGGATAGGGAAGAGAGCGATCACTCCTCTTCCTCCTTTTCATCGGGAAGAATTGAGTCTGCATATGAAAAGATAGAGGAATACAGTTCTGTAACTGCATCTGCCATGTTTTCTCTCCCAAAATAATAGGGAGATCTTCCAAGCAACTTTATAGGAATGACCCGTACCGACTCTCTCTGGATTGGGACAAGCGGACCCTCCCCTTCACAGGTGAAAAACCCGGTAGGAGCGGCCTTTTCTGGGAGTGAGATCCCTGAAGGAAAAAATCCGGATACCGGTGTCCCGCCACTATTGCTCACCGTCTCTGTTTGAACCGACTTGACCTGCCGTACCGCATTCAACACATCATCTCTGCTCTTTCCCCTGATGTACAGAAGATTCCAGGGATCATCATCCAGTGCCTCTGCAATAAAATATCGTGCGGCGATCTGATGAATACAGGGATCATGATGGTCACCGCAGTTGCAATAGCAGTAAAATCCCTGGCCACTCGAGGGGATCAGGTCAATACCAACACGCCGGAGTTCATCAACAAAATGTTCGGAGAAATCCCCGGATACCAGTGCCCCGGTCAGAGATGCATCTGCAGCAATTGTATTTATCAGTTTATCCCATTCAGGCTTTACGAACTCGGTAACCGAAAAGTCAACATCACGAATCGTATACCCGGAGCAACTGATCCCGATCGTAATCCATCCCGGCCTGAATACCAGTCTGGAAGCCTCATGATTCCTGGCACAGTCAAGGCCCCGGGCAAGCCGTTTCTTCTCTGCAACAGCCTCCATTGCCCTGACAAAATCCCGTGCATACCATGACGTCCCAACCGGGCCATCCTGAGCTTTCAGCCGGATCTTTCTTTCTTCAGGAACATCATGAATGGATTTGATCCACCATCGGTTCTTGCGTCTCCTCATGCATCCTCCCCGCGAAAGAGACTGTCACGAAGTGATACAATCTCCAGAAGTTCTTTTGTTGAGAGATTTGTCAGATACTCATCACTCTGTGCAAGGACTTCCTTTGCAAGCGTCCGTTTCTCCTGGTTTATCAGATCTATCCGTTCCTCCAGGGTTCCGGCGGTTATCATCAGGTGAACTTGGACATTTCTCTTTTGTCCGATCCGGTACGTCCGGTCAGTAGCCTGGTCTTCAACCGCCGGATTCCACCACCGGTCTACATGAAACACATGAGTCGCTTTCGTCAGGTTCAGACCCGTTCCCCCGGCTTTCAGAGAAATAACAAAGATTATCGGGGTGGTTGAGGCCTGAAACTCCTCTATCATCTGTTCCCGTTTTTTCCGTGGTGTTGACCCGGTCAGGAGAAGAACGGGCGTATCTCCCTGTTTCTCTATCATCCCTGCCAGTTCCTCAGCAAATGTTGCATACTGACTGAATATGAGTGCCGAGTCCCCCTCGGAAGTGATCTCCTCAATCATCTCAAGCAGCCGGCTCACCTTCCCGGACCGCTCAGCCTTAATCGTTTTATCTCTGCCAACACGTCCTGGATGGTTACAGATCTGTTTCAGTCGTGTGATCGCAGCAAGGATTGCCCCTTTCCTGGCAATACCCTCCACTTTATCAAGGTTCTTTGCCATATCAAGCACAACAGCCTGATATAAGGTTGCCTGTTCGGGTGTGAGGGTGCAATATACCCGGTTCTCCATCTTTTCCGGAAGATCATCGATAACATGCTTGTCTGTTTTCATCCGCCTGAGCAGGAACGGACGGATGAGGGACCTTAATTCCTGTATCAGTTCCGTATTTTTTTCCTGCTCAATCGGGCGGGAATAGCGGTTTGTAAATGCACTCTGTGAACCAAGGTATCCTGGATTTAAAAAGTCCATGATAGACCAGAGTTCGAGTAACCGGTTCTCCACCGGGGTTCCGGTCAGAGCAACCCGTCTCTCACCGGTGAGAGATTTGACTGCTACGGTCTGGTTTGCATGGAGGTTCTTGATATTTTGTGCCTCGTCAAGAATGATTGCAGACCAGGGAACGGTTTTGAGGTGGTCTACGTCCCGTGCTGCCAGATGATAGGTGGTCAGGACCAGGTCATATGAACCGACATGTCTCACAAAATCATCGCCTTTGCATCGGTCAGTCCCATGATGCACCCATGAACGGAGTGATGGCGCAAACCGCTGTATCTCCCGCTCCCAGTTCCCAACAACCGACATCGGGCATATAAGGAGGGACGGAGTCGTGGGTTTTTCTTTCTCCTTGAGATAGACCAGCCATGCAAGTGTCTGGGGAGTTTTTCCAAGCCCCATGTCATCTGCAAGGCAGGCTCCAAAGCCCCTTCTGGTACATTGACAAAGGAAGGAGAACCCCTCTTCCTGGTATGGCCTGAGTATCCCTTTAAATTTCTTTGGGACTGGAACTGCCTGATTTGTTTCGGTCCTGAAAAAATCCAGAAGATCCGCAACCCAGTCATCTTTTGCATGAATCGATACCGGTACCGCGGAATCCTCCATTTTTTTCAGGGAGAGCCGGAGCAGATCTCCTATTGTATCCCCTCCTTTGCTCTGATGCCTGCTGAAAGAATCCAGGGCATGTTGTATCGCATCCGGATGAAAGGATATCCACCGGTTCCCCAGCCAGATAAAGGGAGCCTTTTCTTTTACCTTTTCCCAGAACTCATCCGGTGAAAATGACTCATCACCGATCGCAATCCGGTAATCAAAAGACAGGAGTTCCTGCAGTCCTATTCGTGTCTGCGTATGGGTGGGATCCCGCCGCCTTGCATGGATTTCAACCCGTGGTGTATAGGTCGTATCAGTCCACCAGTCTGGCAGGAGCACCGTTACTCCCTTCCTCCTGGCTCTTGCAAGGTCTGAACCCAAGAACGTTGCAGCCTCTTTCAGGGTCATACTTCCCCCGGTGGGTTTCGATCCGGACAGGGGACGCCATAATGCCGATGATGATGAGGTCAAGAGCCCGATACCAGCAAGGAGGATATGTTTGAGATAGGCTGCCTGGGGGAAGAGCCCGCTCTGGTGATCAGGCAATTCCCAGATTATTTCTGCCGGGATGAGAAGAGATGGTTCTGCCTCTGATCTGACCGCGAGAGTGAAATCCCATGGTTCTGTCTGTCCTTCTGGTGGATCTTTTATGATCATGCAGAACTCAAAGGGAGCAAACCGTCCTGAACTTGAGAAGGTCAGCCAGTCCTGCATCGCCCGTAAGAAAGTTCTCTCAAATCCTTTGTTCCTTATTGGGTCGGTTACCCCGAGAAGGTCAGTCATGAACTGCATCTCGTTTTCTGAGGGTTCATAAAAGGGATCTGTCTCTTCTTTCAGTGTATAACCGGAAAGGGCAGTACGGATGATCACCCGCATCATCTCAACGATGAATTTCTCTAATCTGGTCTCAGGTTTATAAATGTAGGGATCTTTTGCGACCCGGGGGATAGCGTACTTGCAGACCGTTGGCATCCGGCTTGAAAAATCTGATACCCATTCCATATCCTGAGGAGAAAGGGCAGGTACCCATACGGCATGATATCCGGCAAAGGTCCGTTCTAGAGATGGTTTGAACCGTCCGTTTTGTATGAGCCGGACGGTACTCTCCATCAGAATGGAGATGTACTGGAAGGAATCGCCAGCAATATAATTTTTATCTGTATTCTGAGCGGCTTTCCAGATTTGAAAAAAGGTTTCATACGGGCAGAGAAGAACGGGGATATACATCGGAACAAGGGGGAGTTTTTTCTCCTTTGGTGATGGCTTCTTTTTTGATGAGAACTGAGAGGAAGGAGGAACCGTTTCTTCAGCGGGGAGATAGATAATCCATCTGGTAGCCTTCAGGTCATCATATGCTCCAAAACAGTTCTCTATGAGCGTTTTAAGGGCGGTATGATCCAGGGAATATGGATATTCGCCAGGTTTATCCTTTGCGTAGCCTTTTTTCCTTACCGGAGCGGGTTTATCAGTTATATATTCGGCACATATCGCTACCCCTTCAACGGCCGGGTAAATCAGGGCATGAAAGACCGGAAGCGAAGTATCGGGTATGGTCTCTTCTTTTTTATCGTGGATTGGTGCTGGTCGTTTCGCGGTCACTCAGGGCTCCTCAGATGTGCATACATAGTCTCCTTCTGCTCACATAATGGGATTGATCGTATCGATCCATCCGTTGATATGCTCCAGGGGAGAGCTCTTTATTATAACAGTTCAGGGATCTCTCCTATCATGATCTGAACTCCTGGGTGAGACAACAGACGGCTTCAAGAGGGAGATCATATCAAAGATCCGGGCATGTATCAAGCGTATATCAGATCTCTGACGATATTATCTGCGGGTCGGTAGAGGGGACCAAAGAGTATGATACGGTAGTATCAGTATCAGTATCAGATAGTCTCTCCTCGAGATATACCTGTCCAGTGAGGTCAGACTGCAAACATGGCGTTGCATTGATGCTGGAGTATCTCGAGCGGTTAAAACGGGGTATTCTATGCAATCAAATCTTCTGTATAATGTTTGATAGCATCCTGTATCCGTTCGGAAACCTCTTCATATGAGCTCCCTTGAGAGTAACATCCCTTCCGTTCCGGAACAGATGCATAGTAGCCATCTTCATCCTTCTCAATAATGACTGAAAATTTATATCGGTTCATAGTTTGTGTCAGTATCCAACTTATGCAATGTGAGGAAAACACATATTATCTTACTACCTATACAATAAGGCAATACATTTATGCGAAACACTTCTTCACCTGCTGGAAAAAAATACCGTTCCCGGACGTAGGGAGCACCATTTAGGTCAAAATGAGGACCAAAAAAGGGGTACTTATGGGCATGTTTCCAGAGGGAGAAGAGAGATAAAAAAACCCCTTCAATGTATCGTCATTAAAGAGTCTCAAAAAAATGAGATCATGATGAAAATGTCACCTGATAGCATTCGGATCTTGAGCGAGACGAAATGGAATGAAAAGGGGTTTATTCCTTCATTTGCTCACACGGATAAGGTTTTAAGAGAGGCTTCCCGCCGATCGTATAAAACTCTTGGCATATCTGACCAATGAGGATATTTTCAATTTTTGCCGGGCCTAATGGGTCTGGTAAATCCACAATAGTTCCAAATTATTCCGATCTTGTTTTTGTAAATGCTGACTATTGTGCAAAAGAGCATCCAGTTATTTCAAAGATGCCTGATGGTATTGAAAAATTAAAATCAGCTCAAAAAGAGAAAGGCTAATTCATGAGATGATATCAGATGGAATATCATTTACTTGGGAAACGGTATTCTCTCATCCAAGTCGCCTTGAAATAATGAAGCATGCAAAGAAAAACGGGTATAAAATCCATCTCACATATGTTACAACAAAGCATCCGGAATATCAATATCCATCGTGTTCGGAGTCGTGTATTGCAAGGGGGGCATGATGTTCCAGAGGAGAAAATTAGAAGTGAAATATCGGTTGTCCCATACAGCATTTTCAACGCAGTATCAATCGAAATAATACTTCTCTTCAGGTATTTAGAGCCTTTCTCGTCGAGCAACTATTTTGCCCTGGAAAAATTCTGATGAGTTAGACTATGAACGGGACACCCCATATCTCTTAAAAAACATTCTCCCATCTGCATTGCAATAAAAGCAGAAGTATATCGCAGGAACGGAGGATCCTGGTCGGTCAGTTTCCGTCGTTTTGCTTCAGGGATACGATAGATGAGTGCAGCAATGATGGGTTGAGCACCATTGATGTCATCTCTGAATGTCTGATCAGATAATCTTCCGAAGTGTTCCCTGATGAAATATTTAGCCTGATGTGGTTTCTTTCTCCATACGGCCAGAATTGCTTCAGCTGCTGTTCCAGAGGAAATATCGGTTGGTTTTAAGGGTAAATCGGTTCTCTTTCTTCTATAGGTAAACCCAAGTTCGTGTATATCCATCTCCAACTGACGCTGAATGGTGTCATTTGCCTTGAGATCTCTGAGGTCTACCGGGTTCTGGCTGTTTGTTGCATAGGTTATCTGCCGGACAAGATCCTCATTCTCACTTGGTAACTGGTACAGTCTGACTAATACAAAAGCATCCTGGGGGATTGTGTCCGGAGATGTCTGCATGAGGGTCTTATATATTGTCATGCAGGTCTGTCCTCCGTTGATTATCTGCAGATTTTCAACCTTAACCGGGAAATCACCGCTCTGAAATGCATTATAGAGAAATTTATCACAGCTTAGGGTGATTCCGTTATTGTAAAAGTAAAAATTTCCTCTATCTTCAGAGAGTAAGGTATCTCATATGGCCTCATTTACCCGGTTTCCCGAAAGCCCCAGATAACGCCGGATATTTCTTTCAAGGAGTCTCTCTCCGTGACGTTCGATCAGCGAACATATCTCATACACCGCCATCCGCCCGACTAGCCCCCGTGAAAAATTGAAATCCTCAACCAGGGCCTTTCCGGTAAATTGAAGGGTATCATGTACCGGTTTGGCTGCCTGCAGAATAGCGACCAGCCGATCATGGTTCACATGTTCAAATACCGCCTGGTCCCCTAGATCTGCTCTTTGGATCTCCTGGTTAGCGATATCATTCCATATCTTTCCATTATTACATGCGATTGCCCGGATTTGGGGGATATATCCATCACGGATAAGAGATCTGATTTCCTCAACTTTTGTGGATAATCGCGGGTTTAAGTAATCAAGAGGCGTTGCGGGATCAAAGAGTGCCCAGATTGCACGGATGAGTTTACTGATCCCATCCTCCGGGAAATTGGAGTTGCCCTCTAAGTTTTGCTTATATTTTCCCTGGAACAGGGTGACGGTTATCTCCTGATCACACTCTTCTGAAAGGTGGATTGCATCAACACCAAAATCCCCGGAGCCTTCAGTCAGACAGTCAAATGTCTCCTCATCGGTCAGATCCAGGGTTGTCTTGACGGTGAGAAAGACAAAGCTAAGTGATTTCAAGCGGGTCTCATCAGTAATTCCCAGTTCTTCTTTCGCCTGGTCCCGGATCTGTTAAGAGATCTTTTTGAGTCGCTGATCGATGATTGCGATATTAATATTCATTAAGTGTTCTTCCCGTTGTCCAGAAAATATCTGAACGAGTCTTGTATTGGTATGGTTCACTATGGCTCTTCTATCGCATATCTTTTTCTTTCTCTCCCCCGTTCCCGTTTACGATATCTGCAATCTCCCGAAAGCTCTCCAATATGGTATCACAAATCATACTGCTCGTTTCCATAATAGGGTGACGGAATCTCCGGATATACCCGGTAGACATGCTCATACACAATCTCCGCTTTCTTCTCCACCTCTTCATCGGTATATGACTCCACCGGAAGGCCGGTATCTTCACTATAGAGGTAGTTCCGGATTGATACAAGGACCGAATCGCGGGTAGACTCCTTCTCTCTCCAATGATCAATCCTGAGTTTCTCTGCCTTGAGTGTCTTTAAAAGATCAATAGACACCTTCTTTATCCGCTTAATCTCTCCAGGGGTTAGTTTTTCTTTGCGAAGAAGATCATAGATAGCAAGTGACTCTTCATCAAGTTCTTCCCTGATAGCCCGGTGCGATTCATCATCCAGATCCTGGATAAATTTCAGAAGTCGGTTCCAGGTCTCTTCAATGGTTACCCGGTCCTTTTCATTATTATATTCGTCAATGATCTCTTCGTAATGTTTCTGAAAATCGGTCCGGAGCGGATTTTGTGAGAGGAGCCGTTCTACTTTCTTCTCAATGACATCCTTGAGCATCTGGACTGAGGTGTGTTTTGATGTGCTTTTGGCAAATTCCTGGTTCAGACGGTAAAAGTCAATCTTACTGATATCATAGATTTTGCCTGGTTCCTGGTCTGGATCTGGCTGAATGTCAATTGCACCATCCACGACTTCGTGAAGTTTCCGGATAATGTAGGTGATATCTGCCCGTTGTCGGTCATCCTGCAGGCTCTTGTAGATAATATTGATGGCATCAGACTCCTGTCGGTGATCATTCACTCCATCTATCGTGATACATGCCTTGAATTTCTTGTACACTTCCCTGCACATCACTTCAAACCGCTTTCTGGTCTGGTCATTTCTGTTTGCGACTTCCTTGGCTGCGACGATGGCAGCATTTCGTTCAAATCCGGTCTTCGTGATGATGTTGTCAAGGGGTGCATTCCCGGCGGCGAGGAAACTTTTTACAAATCCGATTGCTTCCACAAGGTCGGCAAGGAGTTCTTCTTCAGGTCTGGTTGGATCATTCTCTCCTCCTTCTCCCCCTCTCCCGTTATCACCGGTTCCTGCAAAGGTTGCAAGGGCTTTCCGGAGGTTCTTGAGTATCCCACAATAATCGACAACGAGACCGTTATTCTTCCCTTCTGCTACCCGGTTGGCCCGTGCTATGGCCTGCATGAGAGTATGGGCTTTGAGTGGTTTATCAAGATACAGGGTTGAGAGACTGGGAACATCAAAGCCGGTCAGCCACATGGCACAGACGATTGCTATCCGGAATGGATGCTCCGGTTTTTTAAAGGCCGATTCAAGGTCTATCCGTTTCCCGTCCTCAAGGGTGAATCCTTCCCTGATGAGCCGGCGGTGCTCTTTTATCTCTTCTTCAAGGCCCCATTTCCTGAACTTCTCTACTTCGTTCTGCTCCTCGCTGATGACAACGACCATCTCGGTCTCTTCCATCCATGCAATCTGCCTTTTCCGAAAGAGTTCTTCCTGTTCGTCTGCTGCATGTTTTACTTCGGATGTGAGCAGGTCTATCCGGTTCTGCCAGCATTTTTTGAGGAGTTTATGCATCCTGACACAGGTCACCTTGTCGATACAGACGACCATTGCTTTGCCTGATTCCCATCCGGTTGAGTAATGCTCAACAAGGTCATGGGCAACCTGCCTGAGCCTCTTTTCAGCGGTGATGATATGGCAATCCCGTTTCAGTTCGTTCTCTATCCGCTGCTGGACATTGATGTCATCAAAATCGGCTTCATCAGACTTTGAGATCTCTTCTATCTTCTTCAGGATCTGGTCGTTCAGGTCGGTTGTTGAGATACCCAGTTTCTCTCCCCGTGCGTCATAATAGAGGGGAACGGTGGCTCCGTCTTCAACGGCCCGCTGAAAGTCATAGGTGGAGACATAATCACCAAACACCCGTTTTGTGATCTCATCATCTTTAAAGAGCGGGGTTCCGGTAAATCCGATGAAACTTGCATTTGGGAGGGAATTTCTCATGTTGAGTGCAAGGGTTCCGTACTGGGTCCGATGTGCTTCGTCAGTGATGACGATGATATCATCCCGGGTGGTATATCCGATGTCAGGGTCCACATCCTGGTTGAACTTCTGGACTAGCGTGAAGATATGCGATTTATGCTCGGTGAGGAGCTGGGCAAGGTGTTTTCCGTCTGATGCCCGGCAGGGATCCTTGTCATGGTTGACGAGTTTACACCCGGCAAAGGTCTTGTAGATCTGTCCGTCAAGGTCGTCCCGGTCGGTGCAGATGAGGAAGGTGAAGTTACCTCCCAGTTTCCGGTGTATCTTCCGGGTGAAAAAGACCATCGAGTAACTCTTCCCTGAGCCCTGGGTGTGCCAGAAGACCCCGAGTTTTCCTTCCCGCTGCTTTCGGTCTTGTACCGCTTCGATGGCCTGGTTGACGCCGAGGAATTGGTGATTCTTACCAAGGATCTTGACGGTGGGACCGAGTGAGTCGTCAAAGAGGATGAAGTTCTCAAAGAGATCCATGAAGTTCTTCTTGTCACAAACACCCTTGAGCAAAGTTTCCATGTCAACAACTCCTGGATCCTGTTCATTGAGCCGTTTCCATTCGTGGAAATGCTCATACTTGCTGGTGAGCGACCCTATCTTTGCCTTATCGCCGTTCGCAAGCATGATGACGGCGTTATAGTGGAAGATATGGGGAACGGTGTCTTTGTAGTCGGCGAAGTTCTTCCTGTAGGCAACCTCAAGATCCCGGTGCATGTTCTTGCACTCGATGAAGAGGAGCGGGATTCCGTTCACAAATCCCATGATATCCGGACGTTTCCGGTAGATATCCCCCTTTACCCAGAGTTCCCGGACACAGAGGAAGTGGTTGTTCTCCGGATGAGTAAAATCGAATATCTTCAGGATGGTCTGTTTCTCTTTGTTCTTCTCATTCCGGTACCTGACCTTCACCCCATTTTTGAGAAGGTCGTACTTTTCCTGGTTCGTGGCAAGAAGGGTCTGGGCTGAGCTGATTTCCGAGATCTGCCTGATTCCGCTCTCGTATACTTCGTCAGGAAGGTCTGGGTTTAACTTCCGGAGAGCCAGGTTCAGGTACCGGGTCAGAATTATTTCTTTTTCGGATCTCCGGCCAAGGGTTCCGTCAACACCGAGGATCTCGTCGTTATAAGCATAAACCGATTCCCACCTGAGGTTATTGGTAAGATAGTCGGCGGTGGTCTGCTGGACGAGGAGGTCTTCGGTGTAGGAGGTCATACCGGAATCACTCCGTTCATGAGGCGGGGGAGAAGGAGGTCTCGGGCTTTAACCAAATAATCAATATTTTTGTTCAATAATGAGATTTGTGTGTGGATAGGGGCAATAAAGGAATCAAACATTTCCATAATCATTGCATTCGGCCATATTATTTTTCGAGAATATGCATATGTTCTATTCAATCCTGGAACTGCTACATCAGTATTAACAAATGAAATATTAGAAAGGGCATAATATAAAAAGAAACTTGTTTCTTCTTTATTTACATAGTAAACTGTATCTATTGGGTGAAAATCTGAATCAACCCAAAAAACGCTTCCAACATTCCCCTTTCTTCCAATAATTATTCCTGGCCCCTCGACCAGAGGTTTCTCATGATAACCGACAATTCCACTTGAACCATATACCGGGATCGGACCCGGAATGCGATTTTCTTCTTTTAGTGCTTTTCCGTAATTTAAAACAGTAGTCTCTCCTAATGTTTTTTTTCTCCACCCTTCCGGTACCCCATCCACTATCTTTGTGTGTTCATATCCGGGAAACCGGAGTCTGACGAACCATTCCTGGTAGAGGAGGCGAGCGGATTCTTCGAGGAGCTGGATTCGGCGGCGGTTGTTTTCGATGAGGTCGTCGTATTGAGATATTATGGATCCAATTTTTCTTTGCACCGACAATTCTGGAATATTAGATAGAGGAAATTTTCTAATATCCTTCATATTAACGTGCTTTGATGTAGCACCTGTTTCATTTGCTAATAATTTACCCTGTGATTCAGGAGTGAGCAAATAATAGCATAAGAAATCTGGATCTACCTTGCTAACATCCGGTCGTATATGGACTGTTCTTTGACCTAAACAAACTGATTGCCCTTCTTTAATAATTGCAACATTTCCCGCTGTGGCTTCACGGGCAAGAATAAGATCATTCGGTTGCGGTGTAGCTCTCCGTGTCCAGATGTTGTAAGTATCTTCCGATACACGAAAAACTCCTTCTAATATTAATCGCCCCTTTCCAATATTGGGAGTTCTAATGAGTGGATATCCTTCTTCTTGAGTTGGTGCGGTATTGTGAAGGCAGTCAACAATAAATTCACTAACATCTGCTAAAGTAATCTCAATTTTCTGCTTCATCTCACACCACTCCCCGGATCTGCCCTTCAATGAACCGCTGCATCTCCTCCTTCTTCGGCAACTCAAGGAAATATCGGGAGATAAAGACCGTTCCTTCAAATGAAAATAGTGGAGTCACTGACTCCACAATTGGATCATTCAAACATTTCTCATAATCCAACTCGGAGAAGTCAGATCTTGATAAACCATTACCAAAAATAGAACTACAGGACATCCCCATCAGATAACCCATACCAATCATTTCTATACATGTACCAGGTACTGACGAATCCTGTCCTTGTTTCCGGTAAAGTTCGAGAACATCTTATCACAGACATCTGAAAGTTTTGCCAGTGCTTTCCGGTTAATCATTTCCTGGTTCTCAAATATTGCAACCGAATGAACCGGGACCCCCCACTTTTCATACTGAAGAAGGTTTATGGTTGCATCCCGAACCCGGTCATCATTCTGGAGCAGGAACAGGACGGTAGGCTCATCTAAACCCGTAAGATACCCATCGGCAGGGTACATTCCTTCCGGATCATGAACTGGATCATGCCATTCCCAGGTTACCTGTCCGGAGAGACCGGGTAATGCATTTATATATGCTGAAACATCATCACGGAAGGTAGATCTGACATGTTCCCGTGATAAGAATGATATATCACTCACTCGCAAAAGTCCCTGCACCATCTGAAACAGGGCGTCTCCATACTGGGTATCAGGAACCGGGCAGATAAACTCTCCATCACGGTCACGAATACCATGTTTCGCCAGAATTGAATCTATTATCTCCCCTCTTTTCCCCTGTGTCAGGTCCTTATACTCCATCCGGTATGACAGATGCATCATCGTGTGACCTTCATCACTCAAAACCCATCCGGATTCTTCCCGTTTCAGAACGAGGGCAAGGTGATCACCATCATGGAACATAAACGGAGAAAAAACCCGGTACCTCTCAATACCTTCAGGTACAAGAGTCAGATCATGGCAGACTGTCTGCCTGAAAGACTGGAGGATTACATCACTCGTCATTATTCACCCCGAATACATCAAGAGTTACATTATCTGTCTGGATAACAAATCCACAATCTTCTTCCATGCACCTCATTGCTCCGGTAATCTCACAATATCGGTCGGAGACAATTGCATATCCGTCTTCACAGTCTATCCCCTCTTCCTGGTATCGTTCAGTGGCGGTGTGAATGTGGAAATCATAGAATGTTTCTTTTTCAATCTTATTTGTATGCTGATGACTCTTTCCATTATATCTCTTCAGGATAAACGCTTTGTTAGAATTTTTTGGAAAATATAAAAGACCAATGGAAAAGTCAAGGTGATTAAAGCACCCCTGACGAACAATCACGCGAAAATGGTTGCCCTGACTACCAGAGAGATCCTTTTTCCCTTCCCTGTGGCCGCCCTTTCTGACAAGATGAAATGTCGGGAAAAAGTCCGGTGGGATTCTTTTCTCTTCACCGATAAGGGACTTGATCTCTTCGTCGGTTAGAACCACACTCATATCCCAAGTTCCTTAAAGTTCTTCTGTATTATCCCGGCAAGTTCTACAGCCTCTGCATTCAGGCCTTCAAGTTCGATATGAATATCCCGGAGGGCCTCTTCAAAGTCAAACTCCTCGTCGACCTCTTCCGGAGCAACACCCACATACCTCCCCGGAGTAAGACTCCAATCATTTGCTGCAATCTCTGACCGGGAGACCTTTTTCACAAGACCCTCAACATCCCGGTATGTTCCGTCCGGGAACCGCTCAACCAGCCAGTGAGCCTGTTTCCAAAAATACCGAACCTGTTTCAGATCGAAAACCAGTTCCTCCCTGACACCTTCAGCATCTTTGAGAATCCTGTTCAAATCCCGACCTGACCAGAGATCAGACCCCTTTGCCTGACCCTCCTTCTCACACGTCTCCATAAGCCGGTTTGCAAGTTTTGATATCAGATCTACCTGGGTTACCAGTGCATGACTGCTATCCGCAAGAGAAGAAAGCCGGTCAACTGCTTTCTTTAGCCCCCCGTTTGAGGTATCCTGCTTCTCCCAGAGTTTCAGTTCATGAGATGTACCCTTCGCAAATCCGTTAATCTCTTTAGATAACTGGGCGTTCTCTCCTTCAAGCTCGGAGAAGATCTCTTTTGCTGTATGATCCCCTGAAAGTCTGATGATATAGGGCCGTGCGTTGTCTAAAAACAGAGTCATCTTCTGGCAGAACTGATTGAGAAGGTTTTCATCTCCGGAATTGATCGATGATTTTGCCTCTCTCAGCATCGTCTCACAGTACCGGGAGACAAGTTCCAGGTATCGCTCTGCCTCACCCCGGTACAGCCAGACGATCGCAAGAATATTCTGCTCCTGCTCAGGACTGAAATCATAGATCTTTCGTGTTACCTTTCGGAAGATATTCCGGGCATCAATCATCAGGACAAAATCCTTCATCTCTTCCGGCTTGGCCTTGTTTAAAAACCAGAGTTCACAGGGAACCGTTCGGGTATAAAAGAAGTTTGACCGGATAGAGACCATGATTTCAACCGCTCCGGTCTCTACCAGTTTCTGCCTGACTTTTGCTTCGTCCCTACCTGCACTTGATGCCTGGGAAGACATCACAAACCCGGCACGACCCTTTTCATTCAGGTAACTGTAAAAGTAACTGATCCAGAGGTAGTTCCCGTTCGAGACCTTATTCTGATTATTTACTCCGGGGAGACCAAAGGGAAGGCGGGGATCGTTCTTTACCTTATCAGCATCCACTTCGTCAACATTGAACGGAGGATTTGCCATCACATAATCCGCTTTCTGAAAGAGTTCATGAGGATCCTGATAATAGGTGATCGCTTTCATGATATCTCCTTCCAGACCATGAACGGTCAGGTTCATCTTCGCAAGCCGGATGGTCGTTGCATTCTTCTCCATCCCTTTGAAGGTCAGATGTTCAGTCGGACTCTGGTTCAGCCGTTCTACAAAATGAGCACTCTGGACAAACATACCTCCGGAACCACAGGCCGGATCAAGCACAATACCTTCTTTCGGTTCTATGATATTGGCGATGAGTGATACCAGAGATACCGGGGTGAAAAATTCTCCGTTGTCGTGGGCTTTGAGGTCGGCAAACTGGGTAAGAAAGTACTCATATATCCTGCCGAACACATCTCCGGAAGCTTGTTTCAGTTCGTCCGGGTTTAAGATCTGAAGAGTCTGTTTCAGGACATCATTCTCAAGAGCACGGTATTCTTCCTTTGGCAGTACACCTTCAAGATCATAATCCTCCTCTATCGATTCCATCGCCGCAATGATTGCACCCGCACGGTCACTGCTATCCGGAAGAGAGACCAGGTAATCATACTGGGCTTGTGGCCGGAGATAAATAGCACTCTTCTGGGAGAAATCCTCCTTCGTGAGAGCACGGGTTTTTCCGCCACGCTTTGGAAGGGTCTTCTCTATCTCATCCTTCACCATGAGATACCGACTGTATGCATGACGAAGGAAGATAAGACCCATCACGGGAAGGAAGTACTCGTTACTGGCAAAGTTGGAGTTTGCACGAAGATTATCCGCCGATTTCCAGAGGCGTCTCTCGATTGCTTCGATGAGTTCAAGTTGTGGCATGATATACTCTGTAATCCCCTTATATGGCTGTCTAAATCCTGTACCCTTTATTGTGCTCTTAATTCTTATACCGCTTCATTAGCCCCAACAGGAATCAGGTCCACAAACAGAACATAATCAGCAGGCAGAGCATCGGTCGGATACTCACTGACCGCAATACCGGAAAATACCTTCCAGTCGATATGTTTTCTATGCTGAACCGCGAACCCGGATTCATTTAATTTCCGGTCGATGGTGTCCCTGGCTATCTGTTCAGGATTCTGGTTCACGGTCATGGTATCTGGATTGGAGAGAAATTGGAGGTGCTATTGAAAACGCGGATGGTAATATGATTGTACGATATAAGTTCTATAATGATAGACATAGAAAAATGTTTTTATTGATAAATTAAAATCCCATAAATTGTACCGTTTTCATGGCAGCATTTTTTTATAGTAAGAGAAATTAAACTTATAAATAATTACTCTTTTCATCTTTTCAGATTCGTGTCACCTAATGGAGCAAAAATTTCTCTATGACGAGATCTATCCTTTCAAGTATAATTGTGGCAACACTGTCTCCACAATTCATTATATAAAAAGGTTGACTAATCGAGCCCCTCCCTCAGTATTGAGCGGAATTATCACCTTTCAGCATTATGGTTGCATTGAGCTATCCTTATCAGATTTAACGCCCGTGTAACAGTTGTAGCGGTTGTAGCAGTTCTATGGAAAAGAGACCTGCACAAATAATTGTAGGTATTCTGGTGGGAGGGTTACTGATCTTATATTTTATCCAACATACACTACGATGAAAGGAACTAAATCTACAATAAATGCAATAATCTATTCAAATGGATTAATTAACTCTAGGTTCTCAATCCATTGAAAGTCGGTAATATTTCTGGTAACTAATTTAATATCATGAGTTAGTGCAGTGCCAGCAATGAGAGCATCTCCCAATGTCATTTTTCTTATTTGCCTGAGTTTTACTGCATAATCTAAAACGCTTTGAGAAATCGGTAACATTTTCGCATTTTTGAAAAAATCTTCGAGATATTCCCGTTCCATTTCACATAATTTATGATATCCGAGTACCTCGACATAACTGACAACGGAGACAAAGGGTGAATTCTTCTCAATTAATTTACGGACAATTTCCTTATCGGGATGCATGGCATAAATGATTATATTACTATCAATCAGCATCTTGTCTTCCCGGTAGCTCTCTCTCCTGCCTCATCTCTCGTATGAACTCAACAGGATCATCAACATCGCCAAATGCTTTTATTTTAACTAACTTGTTCAAAGCTGAAACCATACATTTGCCTCTTTCGGTATTATTATCTGGTTTGGGTTCATCTAAAATAGTAATATACACTGAAACAGGATTATCTGAGTTTATTACTTCATGAATGTCGTTATCCCATTCAACATAATTATTTCTTATAATCGCCTTATATGTCCTTAACATCCCAGTTCCTCCTTACCTATTATATGCAATGGTAACTCATCAGGTTATCGCTCATAATTTCTTAATATCTATGATTTATTGAATAGTAAGTATCTACTTATGGAAGACACCCCGGAAAAATTTGTAAATCTGGGTATCCTTTTTATCTTATCCCATTCGTGTCTCCAAAAGGTGCAAAAACCGTTTATGGGGAGAAATAATCTCATGATTCATAATTGTGGCAACACTGTCTCCACAATTCATTATATAAAAAGGTTGACTAATCGAGCCCCTTCCTCAGTATTGAGCGGAATTATCACTTTTAATCATTATTGGAGCATTAAAGCATTTTTATCCAATTTAACGCCCGTGTAACAGTTGTAACAGTTGTAGCAGTTCTATGGAAAAGAGACCCTGGTAAAAAATTTCGGTGTGAGGAATTCGATGAAGTGCTGGATACTGATGGATATTGAAAAATAGCAGGTACATCCCCTTCCAATCACCAGGTTGTATGATTTCCTCCCCCACGACACAGGGATGGCATTCACATACCGACAGAGAGAACACGAAAACAAAGAGGGATTGACACGCTAAATCGAACAAATCCGGAAAAAATTTTGCATAAAAAATTAAAATATTTTTAACGATGTAGCCATATCATTCATGAGTGATTGATATACTTTCTCCATGATCTCTGATGGATATACCATCCAGAGATAGACGATAGACTTTTTTGATCCTGCAACAATGAGAGTGAGTCTTCCTTTCTTGCACTCATTTGTTTATCTCTCATTCTATCTCTTCTGTGGAGTGTTCCCACCTCAGCAGCAACCTGTTTTCATAACTCACCACACATCTGCAAGGATTACATTGACCTTGATGGGAATGGGGTCTGTGATTATGACGTTGATAACGATAAATACCCTCCATTGACAAGTACCCCAAAGCCCACAGAAATTCCGGATGTTCATGTGAATGAATCAAAAGCATCTGATGAGATAATCATTGACGAAAAGACAAATCAGTTCTATGATCCGAAAACCAAGACCGTCTTTTATCTCAATGAGTTTGGGTACGTAACTACCCAGTCAACGTATTCAGAGGAAGAATTGGAGCGAAGGTGGAATGAGATTAAAAATACTCTGATAAACGAAAATCCAGATCTTGTTAAAGAAAAAGACCATTCCAATACAATATCTTCGCCTGATGAAAATCCATCATTGGATGAGATGATATCAGAAAAATCCCAAACCCATGATGTACAGACAGATATTGAAAAAAGGGATTCGGAAAACCTAAATAATAATGATATTTCTCCATGCATGACAGCTTTATGGCCTGATACCTAACAGAGCCAAAATCAGTGTTACTTATCAAGAATACATTTTCAAATACAAATCGATACCTTTATATATTTTCGGCGCCGCCCTACGGTGAGCACC